>Ga0207866_1000387_pt1 | contig 66566 bp, 58 predicted proteins | sample HigsolmetaAR203D_FD_184835 | JGI IMG/M metagenome (GOLD analysis project Ga0207866, IMG submission 184835) | Ionic liquid and high solid enriched microbial communities from the Joint BioEnergy Institute, USA - AR20-3-D (SPAdes) (version 2) ...
AAGCCCTGACTGCGTTCTAGTCGGATTCCACGGCGACGTGTCCCGTCGTCGGATCGGCCAGCCGAAGGCGGCCCTTCGTCTTCGTGCCGTCCGGCAGCGTGACCATGATCGGCCGCGTCCGCCCGGAAGTTGCGAGCGAAGCCGCCATTGCGGCGGTGATGCGCCTGCCGGCCGATTCCTTCCAAATGACGAAGCGGCATCCTTCGCGAAAGCGCGAGCAGCCGAAGCCCCGCTTGCCCTCGATGATCGTGCCGCCGCAACCCGGCCGCGGACATGGCGCGATCGCCGCCGGTTGCCGGGAGTTTTCGGCCGTGCCGGACGTGGCGGTTGCGCCGGATGCGGCCGCCGCCGTCCTCCGGGTCCCGCTGTTCCCCGATGATCCGGAAGCCGTCCCGGCCGAACGGGCCTTCCGACGGCCCCCCCCGGTCCGGGCCGTCTTTGTCCGTCCCGCCGACCTGCCGGTTCGAACGCCGCGCTCAGGTTCGGCGAACATGCCCGGCGCCGCCGGCGGTTGCAGGCGCACGAGCTCGACGATCTTCGCCGCGAACTTCCGCACCTGGTCCATGAACGGCTCGTCGGACGCTTCGCCGCGCGAGATCTGGTGCAGCCGCTGCTCCCAACGGCCCGTCATTTCGGGCGACGTGAGCAGCTCGACGCCCGCGCCGCGGATCAGCTCGACCGCGGTGACGCCCTTCGGCGTAATCTCGATCGCCCTGCCCCTCGCCGCGGCGTAGCCGACCTGCTTGAGCCGCTCGATCGTCGCGGCGCGGGTCGCGGGCGTGCCGAGTCCCGAATCCTTCATCGCCTCGCGCAATTCCTCGTCCTCGACCAACCGGCCCGCCGATTCCATCGCCTTCAGCAGCGTGCCTTCGGTGTACGGCCTGGGCGGCTTCGTCGTCTTCTCCGCGATGTCGACGGCCTCGCAGAGCGCCGGCGCGTCGGGATCGAGCGTGAACCCTCCGGTGACGAACTGCTCGCCGTCATCGTCGCCGTCCTCTCCTTCCGGAACGGCTTTGCCGCGCCGCTTCCCGTTCTCCCCGCCGCCGTCCTCCGCCTCCGTTACCGCCTTCCATCCGGCCTCTAGCTGTTCCTTGACCGTCGTCCTGAATTGCACCTCTTCGACTTCCGTCACGATCACGTGCACCCGGTAGACAGCCGGCGGATAATAATGCGACAGAAACCGGCGGACGATCAGGTCGTACACCTTGCGCTCGTCCGGCGAGAGGTTTCCCGGCCGCTTCGGCGTCGGCAAGATCGCGTGGTGGTCCTCCACCTTCGCCGGATTGCACACCGCCCGGTTGCCGCGGTGGACAAGCCGCGTCTCGGCTCCGGCCGCGAGGCGGGCGTACGGCTCGAGATCTCGCAGCATCGCGAGCGCCTTGTGCATGTAGGGGATGTTTTCCTCCGTCACGTAGTTGGAGCTGGTGCGCGGATAGGTGATGACCTGGTGCCGTTCATAGAGCGACTGGGCGAGGTCGAGCGTTTTTTTGGCGGAGAAGCCGTACTTCGCGTTCGCTTCCCGCTGCAGCAGCGTCAGGTCATGGAGCCGGTACGGGTACTCCTTCTTCTCGCAGGCCTCGTATTCGGCAATGCGGCCCGTCCTTCCGCCGCACCTTGCGGCGATCGCCTCCGCGTCTTCGCGCCTGGTCAGCCGCTCGCCGACCCGGACGCCGCGGTAGGTCGTCTCCCCGGCTCTAAACTGTCCGAGAACGGTATAGTAGGTTTCCGGTCTGAACGCTTCAATCTCCTTGTGCCGCTCATAGAGCAGCGCGAGCACGGGCGTCTGGACGCGTCCCGCCGACAGCAGCGTCCGGTGGCGGATCGTGAACGCCCGCGAGGCGTTCATGCCGATCAGCCAATCCGCCTGGCTGCGCGCCTTCGCCGCCCGCGTCAGCGCGTCGAACTCGCGGTCGCTCCTCAGTTCGGCGAAGCCGCGGCGGATCGTCTCCGGCGTCAGATCGGAGATCCAGAGCCGGTCGACGGGATGGTCCAGCTTCAGATACTCCCGGATCAGGTGGAAAATGAGCTGCCCTTCCCGGCCGGCGTCGCAGGCGTTCACAATCCGGTCGCACCGCTTTGCCAGCTCCGCGATCGTCTTGAGCTGATCCTTCGTCTTCGGATTCGGCTGCAACTTGAAAGCGGCGGGCAAGATCGGCAAATCTTCGTCCCGCCACTTCTTGTATTTCGCGTCGTAGTTTTCGGGTTCGGCCAGACTGACGAGATGGCCGATCGCCCAGGTGATGATGTATTGTTCGCCTTCCAGATAGCCTTGCCGCCGGGCCGCCCCCGGCTCGATGACGCGGGCGATCGTCCGGCCCATGTCCGGTTTCTCCGCGATGACGAGTGTCTTCAACCGCCTGTTTCCGCTCCTTCCCCGACGCCTTGCACGTATCGCTCCATCGCGCCGAACAGGGCGTTCACGCCGCGATGCCAGAGCGGATCTTCGGCATATTCCCGGTTGATCCATTCCACCGGATCGGTCCCCGGCGGACGCTCCCGGCTGAGCCGGACGATCGTGCGCGCCGCGACCGCAGCCGAATGCTCCGTTGTCGTATTGAATTCCTGCCAACTATGGTACACATTGAACGGATTGTTCGCGATCCGTTCGGCCTCCGGATGATCTTCGGGAACGAACCCCTGCTCCTGTCCGGTGATGGCGAACAGCAGCAGCGGATGGATGTCGAACGCGTACGCCGCATCCATGATTGTCGAGAAATACGGTTCGTGGCGCAGCAGTGATTTTCGCGTGGCGAGGTATTCCTTCAGCCTCTCCGCGTCGACCGCCTGCCAGCGGAGACGCGCCGGCAGCTCGTTGCCAGGGTCGCGGCTCCGGTCCTGCGCCGCCGGGTCGGCGATGATCGGCTCGGGGACCGGCAATGCCTGCGGACCGGCCGCGACCGGTTCTTCGTTCGTGCCGGAGGTGGCCGCAAGACCGTACGCCGTCATGCCGACGGCAAGCAGCGCGGCCAGCGCCGCGAACAGGATGCGGCCGCGGCGTTCCGGCCGCCCCGGCCGTCCGGGCTCGTCCGCCGGGCGCGATGCGCCCGGGAACGGCACCACGACGCCGCCCGGCGCCTGTTCCGCGGCGGCCGCGGCTGCGGGCGCCGTCCGGACGTCCGCACCGATGCGGACCCCCTTCCATTCCGCCGCCGCGCTCCGCAACGCGATCCAGGCCGCTTCTCCGCCGCTTGCGCCGGCGAGGGCCGTCGCCAGCGCATGCTCGTCGAGCTCCGCGCCCAGTCTTTCGTTCGTCCAGTCCTTCAGCGCGCGGAGCCGGTCCGGCTCATGCCAGCCGTGCTGCATGATCTGGTCGAGCACGTCCGCCGCGGCGACCGGACGGCGTCCCGCCAGCACGACGTCGCGAATGAGCGCGTCCGTCAGCCGCCGCCTGAGCGGAGCCTCGAATGCCGGAAGCTGCCGCTCGATGATGCGCCGCACGGCGTCCGCGACGATCTCCGCGTGCCGCTCGCCGGGAAGCGACGCGTATTTCGACCGCACATAATTCCGGATGTTCCCGACATCCCGCGGGGTCAGAATCAACGCATCTCCGCGTGACACAATCGACCGCTCCCTTGCCGTCGATAATGGTGCGTGTTGCGAGTGATGCCTTCGATCCTGATTCTACCATATCCCGCGGCGGCGGTGTAAGAGATTGCGAGATATCGGCCGGAGTCGCAGGAAGAGCCGCAGAGCATTGCAACGAGGTATTCTCGATGCGGCGGCACCCGGAAATCGCTGTGCGCCCCTGTAACGAGGCAACCTCCTTACAGCGGCACTAGGAGAGATCTGTGCGCCCCTGTAGCGAGGCATCCTCCTTACCGCGGCACCCGGAAGGGCTGCACGTCCACTGCAACGGGACCTTCCTCGCAGCGGCAACAAAAAACCGGCCGGGATGCTCCATCCCGACCGGCCGCGCCGCCGTCCGTCACGGCAATTGCGTCGTACCCATCAGATAGCGGTCGATTTCGCGAGCCGCCTCGCGCCCTTCGTTGATCGCCCACACGACGAGGCTCTGGCCGCGGCGCATGTCGCCGGCAGCGAACACCTTCTCCACGTTCGTGCGGTATTTGCCGTATTCCGCCTTCACGTTCGAGCGGCGGTCCGTCTCCAGCCCGAGCTGCTGAATGAGCGTCTGCTCCGGCCCCTCGAAACCGACCGCGATCAGCACGAGATCAGCCTTCCACACCCGCTCGGTGCCGGGAATCTCCTTGTAGATCTTCCGTCCCGTCTCGTCGACGATCCGCTCGATATTGACCGTGTGCAGCTCCTTCACATGGCCGTTCTCGTCGCCGACGAACTTCTTCGTCAACACTGCGAACGCGCGCGGATCTTCACCGAACAGCGCCTTCGCTTCCTCGTGCGCATAGTCGAGCGTGTAGACGTTCGGGAACTGCGGCCACGGATTCTTCACCGGGTCGCGCGTGAGCGGCGCCTTCGCGTGGGTGCCGAACTGCGTGACCGAGCGGCAGCCGTGGCGCAGCGCCGTCGCGACGCAGTCCGTGCCGGTGTCGCCGCCCCCGATGACGATGACGTCCTTGTCCTTCGCGTCGATGTAGTTGCCGTCCGCAAGCCCGCTTTCCAGATAGCTCTTGATCGTCGCGTTCAGGAAATCCATCGCCATGTGGATCCCCTTCAGCCCGCGGCCTTCGATCTCGACGTCGCGCGCCTTCGTTGCGCCGGCGCACAGCAGCACCGCGTCGTACTCCTCCACGAGTCTCTGCGCCGGAATGTCGCGGCCGATTTCCGTGTTCGTAACGAACTCGACGCCTTCGGCCCGAAGCAGGTTGACGCGGCGCTCGACGATCGACTTGTCGAGCTTCATCGTCGGGATGCCGTACATGAGCAGACCGCCGATCCGGTCGGCGCGCTCGTACACCGTCACATAGTGGCCGGCCTTGTTGAGCTGCGCGGCCGCCGCGAGCCCCGCCGGGCCCGATCCGACGATCGCGACGCGCTTGCCGGTCCGCATCTGCGGCGGCTGGGGCACAATCCAGCCCTCGTCGAAGCCACGGTCGACGATCGCCTGCTCAATGGTCTTGATCGCGACCGGCTCGCCGATCAGGCCGACCGTGCAGGAGCCTTCGCACGGCGCCGGACAGACCCGACCCGTGAACTCGGGGAAATTGTTCGTCTTGTGCAGCCGGTCGAGCGCTTCGCGCCAGAGCCCCCGGTACACGAGATTGTTCCATTCCGGAATGAGGTTGTGGAGCGGACAGCCGGATACGCCGCCGCCCAGCTCGATGCCGGTGTGGCAATAGGGCGTGCCGCAGTCCATGCAGCGCGCGCCCTGCGTGCGGAGCTGATCCTCTTCCATATGCAGGTGAAATTCGTACCAGTCGCGCACCCGCTCGAGCGGATCGCGGTCTCTCGGAATTTCGCGTTTGTATTCCATGAATCCGGTCGGCGTGGACATCGGTATTCCCCTTTCCCTCGGCGCCCCGCCATCGGCCTTGTCCGACCGAGCGCGGAACAGCCGCAATTTGCGGCATATCTCGATGATCCTAATCGTACCATCTCGAAGCGCCGATCATAATGGATTATCCGTACAACGATTTGCACTCCATGACGAAGTGCCGGGATCGGGAAAGCCGTCCGGACGCCGCCGGCCGGGATCAACGCATGCGCAATAAATCCGCCGGATTGCGCACGTAGGTGTTGAAGCGGAACGCGTAGGCGTGCTTCTCGTCCGCCGGATGCTCCAGACTTTCGACCAGCGTCCATTCGGCGGGATTCCATGCAGGGAAAAACGCGTCCCCCTCCACCGCCGCATCGACTTCCGTCAGCAGCATCCGGTCGGCATGGGGCAGAAACAGCGCATATACCTCCGCCCCGCCCGCCACCATGAGCTCGCCGCCTCCGTACCGCGCCAGCGCCTCCTCCACCGAATGGACGACCTCGCAACCGTCCGGCCGGTAATCGGTCCGGCGCGTCAGCACGACGTTGAGCCGGTTCTTCAGCGGACCGCCCGGCAGCGATTCGAACGTCCGCCGCCCCATCAGCACGGTGCGGCCGAGCGTCGACCGCATGAAAAACTTCAGGTCGTCCGGCAGCCTCCACGGCAGCCCGTTGTCGCGTCCGATGACGCGGTTCTTCGCCATCGCGGCGATCAGCGTAATCGACATATCCACCTCCGGCAGATTGCCCCTCTATACGGCGACCGGCGCCTTGATCGCGGGATGCGGATCGTACCCCTCGACCGCGATATCTTCCATCTCGTAATCGAAGACCGACGCGACGTCCGGATTGAGCCGGAGCGCCGGCAGCGGCCGCGGCTCGCGCGCAAGCTGCGTCTTCACCTGCTCGATGTGGTTCAAGTAGATGTGCGCATCGCCGATCGTATGGACGAAATCGCCGACGCCGAGGCCGCATTCCTTCGCGATCATGTGCGTCAACAGCGCATAGCTCGCGATGTTGAACGGCACGCCGAGGAACAGGTCGCCGCTCCGCTGGTAGAGCTGGCACGACAGCCGGCCGTTCGCGACCCAGAACTGGAACAGGACGTGGCACGGCGGCAGCGCGGCCCGTTCCGGCACCGCGTCCTCCGGCGACCAGGCGTTCACGATCAGCCGCCGCGAGTCGGGGTTGCGCTTGATTTCGTCGATGACATTCCGGAGCTGATCGATCGTCTCCCCGCGCGACGTCTCCCACCGGCGCCACTGCTTCCCGTACACGTTGCCGAGCTCGCCGTATTTCGCCGCGAACGCGTCGTCCTCCAGGATGCGCCGCTTGAAGATCGCCTCCTGCTCCCCGTACAGCTTCGCGAATGCCGGATCCTTCTGCGCGCGCAGCCCGAAGTTCGTCATGTCGGGCCCGTCGTATTCCGGGCTTTCGACCCAGCGCTTGAACGCCCATTCATTCCAGATGTTGTTGTTGTGCTGCAGCAGATAGCGGATGTTCGTGTCGCCGCGGATGAACCAGAGCAGTTCGTTCGCCACGAGGCGGAACGCCACCCGCTTGGTCGTGAGCAGCGGAAATCCCTCGTTCAGGTCAAAACGCATCTGGCACCCGAACACCGACAGCGTCCCCGTCCCCGTCCGGTCCTCCTTGCGCACGCCGTGGTTCAGCACATGCTCCAGCAGATCAAGGTACGCTCTTTCGCTTTTGCTCAAACCGTTCGCCCTCCGCCATACCCGATGTTACACCCATTGTACCATGTTTCGGACGGAACCGGTGGAAATGTTGCGCGGCAAGCCGTCAATTTCCGCTCCTCTGCCGCCTGCGCCTGAGCCGCCGCGCGTGGCGCTCTTCGGCGGATTCGTAAAGACGCCGCTCTTCCTCCGTCTCCGGATACGCTTCCGGAACGGGCGCGGGCCGTCCGTCATCCCCGAGCGCGACGCAGGTGAGAAACGCCGTCACGGTCGTCTGCCGCTCGCCGGTGTAAGGCTGCTCCGATTCGACCTTCACGTAGATTTCCATCGAGGTCCGGAACGTCCGCGTGACGTGCGCCTCGAGCTGGATCACCTCGCCGAGCCGGATCGGTTTGAGGAAGTCCAGACTGTCGCTCGACGCGGTGACGATCGGCCGGCGGGCGTGCCGCATCGCGGCGATCGCCGCCGTCTTGTCGATGTATTCCATCAGCTTGCCGCCGAACATCGTTCCCTGGCTGTTCGTATCCTGCGGGAAGACGACCTGGGTCATGATCGTGCGCGACGCGCCGCACGGTTTTCGTTCCCCGTTTTCCATTCGACATGCCCCTTTCCGTGAAAAAACAGGGGAGAAACCGCCGTTTGCGGCAGTCCTCCCCCATGCTCTTCCTGTTGACCTTTCATCGCACGATTGCGTGGATCGGATGGCCGAGCGCGACCTCCGCGGCCTCCATCACCATCTCCCCGAGCGTCGGATGCGCGTGGATCGTCAGCGCGATATCCTCGAGCGTCGCGCCCATTTCGATCGCAAGGCCGAGTTCGGCGATCAGGTTGGACGCTTCCGTGCCGGCGACCTGCGCGCCGAGCAGCAGGCCCGTCTCCGCGTCGGCGACGAGCTTCACGAAGCCTTCGACGGCGCCGAGCGATACGGCGCGGCCGTTCGCGCCGTACGAGAAGCGGCCGACCTTCGTCTTGTATCCTTGCGCCTTCGCTTCCGCGTCGGTCAGGCCGACGCTCGCGCATTCCGGATCGGAGAAGCAGACCGCCGGAATGCAGCGGTAATCCACCTTGCCCGGCAGGCCGGCGATCGACTCGGCCGCGACCTTCGCTTCGTACGTCGCCTTGTGCGCGAGCGCAGGACCCGGCACGATGTCGCCGATCGCATAGATGTGCGGAATGCTGGTGCGGCATTGATCGTCGACTTCGACGAGACCGCGGTCCGTCAGCTTCACGCCGATCAGGTCGAGGCCAAGCTCGCCGTCGGTGTTCGGACGGCGGCCGACGGTCACGAGCAGGTAGTCGGCCGTGACTTGTCTTTCCTCGCCGCCGGCGGTGAACGTTACCGTCACGTCCCTGTCCGTCTGCTCCGCCGACTGCGCCTGCGCGCCGGTGAAGATGTCGACGTTCGACGCGGCGAGCTTTTTGGCCACCAGTCTGGACATTTCCGGATCGAAGCCGGGCAGGATCGTGTCCGCGCCCTCGATGACCGTCACCTTCGTGCCGAACTTCGCGTACATCTGGCCGAGCTCGATGCCGATGTAGCCGCCGCCGATGACGACGAGGCTCTTGGGCAGTTCGGGCAGCGAGAGCGCCTCGGTCGACGACAGGATGCGGCCGCCGAACGGGAACGCCTTCAGCTCGATCGGCCTCGAGCCGGTCGCGATAATGCAATGCTTGAACCGGTAGCGCGGCGATTCCTGCTCGTTGAAGACGCGCGCCTCATGCTCGTTGATGAACATGACTTCGCCGTTGAAGAACTGAACCTTGTTCCCCTTCAGCAGCGCGTTGACGCCGCCGGTCATCTTCGCGACGACGTTGTTCTTGTGCTCCTGCACCTTCGCCCAGTTGACGGTCGGTTCGGCCGTCTCGATGCCGAATTGCGCCGCATGCCTGACCGCCTCATAGTGATGCGCCGCCGAGATGAGCGCCTTCGACGGGATGCAGCCGACGTTCAGACATACGCCGCCGACATATTGCCTGTCGACGCACAGCACGGAGAACCCGAGCTGCGAGGCGCGGATGGCGGCCGCGTAGCCGCCGGGACCGGCGCCGATGACCAGCACGTCGATATCGAGGGATGCGTCGCCCACGACCATCGGTCACACCTCCATGACGAGCAGCTCCGGATCGCCGAGAAGCTGCTTGATGTAGTTCAGGAAATGTTGCGCCGTGGCGCCGTCGATGAGCCGGTGGTCGAAGCTGAGCGAGAGCGCGAGCACCGGCGCGGCGACGATCTGCCCGTCCTTCACGATCGGCTTCTCCGCGATGCGGCCTGTCCCGAGGATCGCGACCTCCGGATAGTTGATGACCGGCGTGAAGAACATGCCGCCCGCGGAGCCGATGTTCGTGATCGTGAACGTGCTGCCGCGCAGCTCGTGCGGCGCGAGCTTGCCCTCGCGGCCGCGCGCCGCCAGGTCGCGGATCTCGTCCGCGATCATCCAGACGCTCTTCCGGTCGGCATCCGCGACGACCGGCACGATGAGCCCGGCGTCCGTGTCCGTCGCGATGCCGATGTTGTAGTACTTCTTGTAGACGATCTCCTGCTTCTCCTCGTCGAGCGACGCGTTCAGGATCGGGAACTCGCGCAGCGCGGCGACGAGCGCCTTCACGATGAACGGCAGGTAGGTCAGTTTGACGCCCTTCTTCTCCGCGAGCGGCTTCGCCTTCGCGCGCAGCGCGACGAGCTTCGTCACATCGACTTCGTCCATCAGCGTCACGTGCGGCGCGGTGTAGACCGACTTCACCATCGCGCTTGCGATCGCCTTGCGAATGCCTTTCAGCGGTTCGCGCTCCTCGACGCGCGCACCCGCAGGCGCCGCTGCCGCCTTCGGAGCGGCCGGCGCCTCCGCCGCCGGAGCCGCGGCTTGTACCGGGGCTGCTCCGCCCGCCGCCGCGCGATCGACGTCCTCGCGCGTGATGCGGCCGTTCTTGCCCGTGCCGGCCACCTTCGTCAGATCGACGCCCTTCTCGCGCGCGTACTTGCGCACGCCCGGCGTCGCGAGCACGAGGCCGCCCGGCCTGGGCGCCTCGGCTGCCGCAGGAGCCGCGGGCTCGGGCGGCGCCGTCGGCGCGCTTGCCCCGGGCGTCGCCGCCGAAGCTTCAGGCGCCGGCGCATGCGATGCTCCGCCGGAAGGCGCCGCCTGCTCCGGCACGTCGCCCTCCGCCTCGATGACGGCGACGACGTCGCCGACATGGCACACCTGCCCGTCCTTCACGCGAACCTCGAGCACGGTGCCGTTCACCGGGCACGGCACTTCGACAATCGCCTTGTCGTTCTGCACTTCCATGATGATGTCTTCATCGGTGACCTTGTCGCCGGGCTTCACGTTGATCTTGACGATCTCGCCTTCATGCAGCCCCTCGCCCAGCTCCGGGAACCGGTATTCGAATCTTGCCACTGGCCTTGTCCCCCTCTGTCAGAACTCGAGCACTTTGCGGACCGCGCGTGCGATCCGCGCCGGCGTCGGAAGCCAGATGTCCTCGATCTGCGCGAACGGATAGACCGTATCCGGTCCCGTCACGCGGAGCACGGGCGCCTCCAGGTGCAGAATCGCCAGCTCGTTGATGCGCGCGATGATCTCGGCGGCGGCGCCGGCCGATTTCTGCGCTTCCTGCACGACAATCGCGCGGTTCGTCTTCTTGATCGACTCCACGATCGTGTCCGTGTCGAGCGGCATGAGCGTGCGCAGGTCGATGACCTCCGCCGAGACGCCTTCCTTCGCCAGCTCGTCGGCCGCCTTGAGCGCCGTGTGCACCATCAGGCCGTAGGCGATGATCGTCACGTCCTTGCCCTCGCGCACCACGTTCGCCTTGCCGAGCTCGATCGTGTACTCGCCCTCGGGCACCTCCTGCCGGAACGCGTGGTACAGGTTGAGGTGCTCCATGAAGAAGACCGGATCGTTGTCGCGGATCGCCGAGATCAGGAGTCCCTTCGCGTCATACGGGTTGGACGGCACGACGACCTTGATGCCCGGTGTCTGCAGTGCGAGGCCCTCCAGCGCGTCGGTGTGCAGTTCCGCCGCCTTGACCCCGCCGCCCCACGGCGTGCGGAAGACGATCGGCGCGTGGTAGCGGCCGCCGGAGCGATAGCGCATGCGTGCGGCCTGCACGAACATCTGGTCCATCGCCTCGAAGATGAATCCGATAAACTGAATCTCCGCGATCGGCCGGAACCCCTGGATGCCGAGGCCGACCGCCATGCCGGCGATCGCCGATTCGGCGAGCGGCGTGTCGAACACGCGGTCTTCCCCGAACTCGGCCTGCAGCCCCTCCGTCGCCCGGAAGACGCCGCCGACCTTGCCGACGTCCTCGCCGAACACGAGCACGTTCGGATCGCGTCTGAGCTCCGTGCGGATGGCGTCGCGGATCGCTTCTTTCATATTCATTTGCGCCATGGTCGCTGGTTCCTCCCCGTATTACTCGAAATCGGCTTTCTGCTCTTCAAGCTGCTTCGGCGTCGTCTCGAACATCGAATCGATCAGGCCGGCAACCGTCATGTTTTCCACCGATTCCGCCTTCTTGATCTGCTCGTTCACGACCTGCTTCGCCTCTTCCTTGACGCGTGCGGTCTCTTCCTCGGACCAGAGGCCCTTCGCTTCGAGATACTTGCCGAACCGGACAAGCGGATCTTTCCGCGCCCAATCGCCTTCCTCGTCCTTCGTCCGGTATTTCGTCGCATCGTCGGCCATCGAATGCGGACGGTAGCGGTACGTGAGCAGCTCGAGCAGCGTCGCGCCTTCCCCGTTGCGCGCCCGTTCCGCCGCTTCCCGCACCGCGCGGTAGACCGCCAGCACGTCCATGCCGTCGACCTGGACGCCGCGGATGCCGGCCGCGACCGCCTTGTGCGCGATCGACAGCGCCGCCGTCTGCTTCTCGTACGGCGTCGTGATCGCGTAGCGGTTGTTCTGCACGATGAACAGCGCGGGCAGCTTGTACACACCGGCGAAGTTCAGCGCTTCGTAGAAATCGCCCTCGGACGAGCCGCCGTCTCCCGTGTACGCGACGGCGACGCGCTTCTCGCCGCGCTTCTTGAACGCCATCGCGACGCCGACGGCATGCAGCACCTGCGCGCCGATGATGATCTGCGGCATGAGGACATGGACATCTTCGGGAATTTGCCCGCCGTGCTGATGGCCGCGGGAGTACAGGAACGCCTGGTACAGCGGCAGGCCGTGCCAGACGAGCTGCGGCATGTCGCGGTAGCCGGGGCACAGAAAATCGTCACGATTCAGCGCGTACTCGCTGCCGACCATGGACGCCTCCTGGCCGGAGACCGGCGCGTAGAAGCCGAGCCGCCCCTGCCGGCTGAGATTGACCGCCCGCTCGTCCCAGGTGCGCGTGAACACCATCCGGTACATGATCTCGCGCAACTGGTCATCCGTCAGATCCGGCACCAGATCCGGCCGGAGGATCTCGCCTTCCGGCGACAGGATGGAGAGCGGCGTCACCGGCTCCGTATAGACTTCGTACGGCAGCTTGCTCATGGTATCGTTCACCTCGTCGAATTGAAATCCGCATGGACTCTGTTATATTATCATTATAGACCTGTAATTGTCACATGGTCAAAGGCATTAATGTTTCATTCCTTGTATATTCGCAGTTTATATTACTTCCGATACGGTTTTGTTTATAAAACAGATAATAAACTTATATGATACAGTGTGATACAATCCGTACCGGAGGGACGGTGCGCTTCCGTCCGCTTCCCTTACGTTTGCCCACCGCCCATCCAAACATTCAATCCGCAGGAAGAGCAAAGGAGCTGGCCGGCCATGAGCGGTTTGCCGCCGAAACGCGTCGTGAGAAAAGAAACCGTCCCCTCCCGGGCGCTGCCGGCGGGCAAGCGGGACGTGCGCGTCTGCCTCCCTCCCGCCTACGGCGAATGGAACGAATACCCGGTCGTCTGGTGCCAGGACGGCGAGGATTTCTTCAACTTCGGCCGGGTCGCGACGATCGCCTCGAACCTGATCGCCGAAGGCGAGATCGAGCCGCTCATCCTTGTCGGCGTCGATGTCGACAAGTCGCTGCGGACGCGGGAGTATGCGCCGGACGGCGATTTGCACGCGGGATACGTATCCTTTTTCACCGAGGAGCTCGTGCCCTTCGTCGCCTCCCGCTATCCGGTGCGGACGGAGCCGGAACAGATGCTGCTCGCGGGCTGCTCGCTCGGCGGCGCCGTCTCGCTGCAGCTCGCACTGGCGCATCCGGAGCGGTTCGTCAACGTGATGTCGCTCTCGGGCGCGTACTACCCGTCTTCGCGGGCGGCCATCGCCGCCGCCGGCGATCTGTCGCGTCTCAGCGTCTACATGACGATCGGGTTGCAGGAGACGGCGTTCCGGACGGACCGGGGCGTATTCGATTTTGTCGCGATGAATCGGGAGGCGAGAGCACTGCTGGAGGAGCGGGGCGCGCAGGTCGAATACATCGAGCGCGACGGCGAGCATATGTGGGGTTACTGGCAGAAGGATGTGCCCGGCGGGCTGCGCTGGTTCGCGGGGACATAAGAAGGCAAAGAAGCTCCGAGGCGCTCGTCTTCCGGCGCGGCCGGAGCTTCCTTCATTTCCTTGCGGACGGCGCAGCAGCTCGCCGCATCCTTCTTCCACAAGCGCGTACACTTCCTCGACGGGGTGGAAAACCCCCAAATTGCGATCGACTATATCAGTACTCGAATTCCAACGGTATGGAGTAGGCACTCCCTTCAAACTCGAAATTTGCCAAGACGGATACAATCGAATTTCCCTGTGAAGCATTAACCATGATTGGATCACCATAAGTCAATGTCTCGTTTGGCTTTAAATCGGTCTTTAATTCAATACTGTCAAAAGAATGAGCTACTTCACTTCCTTTTGATGAAACTACAACTGAAATCAGGGGATTGGCATGATGAATTTGAATATCTTGATCCCCCTCATATTTCAACTTTCTCGTAATGATTATCGAATTATTACTATTTTTCATCAATTCTACTATAATTTCAAATGGTCCCATAAATGCCGAACGGGAAATGACTTTGTCCTTGTTGTCAGTATTCGCACAACATGGTAAGCACACAATACTTATTACACACATTAGCTTGATCAGTAATTTCACTTCGTTTCCCCCACAAATTAATCTACAAAATAGTAGTGAGCTCCAATGTAAAAAAAGCTTACAGTTAGAGCTCACATAGCGGTTGCTACGATTTGTTTGTTATGATTTGATTAATGCCGAGATCGCTAAAGGCGTAGCCTATGTGCGAAAAAACAGAGTATTTTGTCCCATCTATTTTCACCGAGCCTTTATGAATTCCATGCGCTTGAACCTCGCGAATATAATATGATGGACCGGGGAAACTAATAACAGGAGCACCGCTGTCACCTTTATCTTCCAAATAGTTTGCTCTTCTTAAATTAGTAAAGTTAACCCCTGTATCTGCCCAATTTACTGGGCTATATGTCTTTGAAACTATCGTGCCACATACCCAACCGGTTACCTTTCCAGACATACAAACTGTATCACCTATCATATCATCATCCGGATCGGTCTGTACTACGCCTACCTCTTTATTACGTTCAGGAACACACGTATCACAAATGTCATACATGAGATAGCTTGCGTTTGAAGAGGATATTTGAATACCTGCTACATCCGAGTTTCCGCCATAATTTCGTACTTGAATTGTCCCGATTGTAGATCCGCCTTGTAGCCATGATGATCCGATTTCTCCACAATGGGCTGCAGTCAAGTAATAATAAGTGTCTGTAGGACTACCCCATTTTTTTGCAGCAAAAGCTCCTGTACAAGTACCGATAGATAATCCAGCTTCAAGTGGTCTGGTATAAGTTGTTCGGGATGAATCAACTTCCGATACGGATGTTACTTTGACAGCAATATGCGGGCTTAATGACTTGATAGAACTAACCCAATTTTCATTATACTTAGAAATCCCGGCAATAACTTTGATTTCTTCAACAGAAATTTCGGTATACTCTACAGGAACTTTTTGATTTTTAATCAATTCGTTTAATTCATTTTGGATCTCTTGCAGTTCTTTCAAGCTTGCGGTTGTATTAAAAAAATCGATCCGATTCTTAGATGTAAATCTCTTTTTTATTTCTTCTGCCTTGTCTAAATGATTTGGGAGGTCAACGATTCCTATTTTTATTACTCCTCCATCTTTATGATCTAAGTAAAGATCAGAAAATATTGAGGAATAATTCTTAAGAATTACATCTTTTCTTAGTATTCGCGCTTCGTTTGCTAAATCATTACGAAAATTCAACTCTCGATACTCTGCATCTGTCAGTACTACACCGTATTGCTCTAAAGAATCATTGTTTGGTACTTCAGCAATCATACGTTGAACAGTTTCAGGATTTTGTTCTAAACCATAAATTGATCTGAAAGCTAATGCTTTTTTGAGTTCAGATGTATTTACAATCCCCGCCGGTTCATCAACTTCCGGCAGGTAATCCGCAGCGTTTACATTTGAGAGTGTCCCGGTGAGAACAGAGAACAACAGAGCAAATGAAAGCGCAAAGAGAAAAAACCGGCGCTTGTTCAAGTCACCCATTCAATATACCTCCTTTTAATCAAACTAATCAGATGGTGGTATTTCATATATGAAGACGTTTTTATCAATTAAAAAGTTTCACTCATTGGGAAAATATCCATGTAATTGTATTGAAGGGAACTAATTGCTCTGTATGAACAATTGAACTTGTTTGCATATACCGTCGATCTCAACATCTTCATGACGGTTGGCCTGCAGGAAACGGCGTTCAAGACGGATCGGGGCGTATTCGACTTCGTCGCGATGAACCGGGAAACGCGGAAAACGCTTGTCGAGCGGGGGGCAACGTCGATTATTTCGAGCGGGACGGCGACGCGGGGGGGATTGGCAGAAAGATCTGCCCGACGGATTCAGGTGGTTCGCAGGGATATAGGAAAACGAAGAAGCTCCGGGTGTCTTACGGCGCGGCCGGAGCTTCGTTCAATTCCTTGCGGATGCGGCGCAGCAATTCTTCGCAACCCGCCTCCACAAGCGCGTACACTTCCTCGAAGTTGCCCGTGTAATACGGATCGGGCACGTCCGGCGAGCGCGCGTCCCGCACCAGCTCCATGAACGTCATGACACGGGCGCTTCCTCTCCCGATCCGCTCCACGTTCCGCCGGTTGTCGGTGTCCATGCAGATGATGTAGTCAAACGCGTCCAGGTCTTCCGCCGTGATGCGCCGCGCCCGGATGCCTTCCCAGGAGATGCCGCGGCGGCTTAGCGCTTCCCGCGTTCCCTCGTGCGGCGGCTTGCCGATATGCCAGTTGCCGGTTCCGGCCGAATCGACGGTGACGAGGTCCGACACCCCTTCGCGCCCGATCAGGTGGCGCATGACCGCTTCGGCCATCGGCGAGCGGCAGATGTTGCCGAGACAGACGAACAAGATGCGGATCATGATGGATCGTCTCCTTCCGGTACGGGTTGTTTCCGGTTCTCCTCCCCGCCCGTGGCCGGTCTTGCCGCGTGGACGGATACCGCGAACGCGTGGCGCAGCGAGCGGCGGGGCAACCGCCATTTGAAATGGGCGGAGAGCATGCGGCAGACGACGACCGCCGTGAACAGGACGAGATATTCGCCGGTGGAATCGGCCCAGCCGAGCCCGATGACGAGGCCGGCGCCCATCGCCCAGACGGCGTAGATTTCATCCCTCAGGACAAGCGGCTTGCGGCCCGCGAGCAGATCGCGGATCATCCCGCCGCCGATGCCGGTCAGCATGGCCGCGACGACGACGGCCGGCAGCGCGTGGTTCTGCTGTGTCGCGTAAAGCGCGCCCTGGACTGCGAACGCCGACAGCCCGATCGCGTCGAAGAACGTCTCGCTTCGCCGCCAGTGGCGAAGCCAGGCGATCGGCATCACGAAGACGGCCAGGCACGAGATGAAGGCCGCCGTCAGCAGCGGTCCCTGGCTCCACAGCGTCGTCACCGGCACGCCGATCAGCACGTTGCGGACCACGCCTCCGCCGAACGCCGTCACGAGGCCGAGCACGAACACGCCGAGCACATCGTATTCTTCCTCCATTGCGACGACCGCGCCGCTCACCGCGAACGCGACGGTTCCGATCATGCTCAGGATATCGAACACATGCCATTCCATCCGCCATGAATTCCCCCGTCCGCGCGCCCGGATGCGCCGGGCGAAAAGCGCGGCTTGTCGATCACACCTCACCCTATTATAGACAGCAGGCGGTCGAACGCAACAGATTCTTGCCCGATACTGTCATTTTTTTGGAGAAAAACGGTCCGCCGCCGCCTTGGGTATGGCTTGCTCGTGCCCGCGCGGGTATACTTGGCTCGGAGAAGATGTGCATTATCTTGTTGATGGAGGAATGGCGTCATGGCCGACGCGAAACGCGTCATCCTATTCTCGGGAGGACATCCCGGAGACGATCCGGCGCGGATCATCCGCCCCGGAGACCTGCTCATCGGCGCGGACAGGGGCGCGCTGAGGCTGATCAGGCTGGGATACACGCCCGATCTCGCCATCGGCGACTTCGATTCGGTTGCCCCGGAGGAGCTGGAGACGATCCGGCGGACGAGCCGGCGGACGGAGATCGTCGATCCGGTGGACAAAGACTACACCGACACGGAGCTTGCGTTTCGCCGCGCGCTCGAACTGGAGCCGGAGGAAATCGTGATCGCCGGCGCCCTCGGCACGCGCTTCGACCATTCGCTCGCGAACGTCCATCTGCTTGCCGTCGCCCGCCGGCACGGCATCCGGGCGATCGTCACGGACGGCCGCAACGAAATCCGTCTTGCCGCCGGCGGAGACCGCCTGACGCTGCGCCGGACGGACCGTCCGACCGTGTCGCTGCTGCCGCTGACACCGGTCGTCACGGGCATCACGCTGGAGGGATTCCGCTATCCGCTGACGGACGCGCGGCTCGAGATCGGCCAGTCGCTCGGCATCAGCAACGTGCTGGAAGCGGACGAAGGCACCGTGTCCGTCGGCGAAGGCTGGCTGCTCGTCATGTTCAGCCGGGATTGACATCGCGTACTTGTGAGAGGTGAGCGATCGGTGCAACTTCCCCTGCCCGATGAGAAAATCGACGACGCCGCTCTGCGCGTCTGGCGGACGACCGGCTGGATATGGACCGCGGTGTACGCGATCGTCGTCGGCGTTTTGCTGTGGCTGACGCTGCGCTTCGATTGGCCCGCGTGGATCGTCATCCCGCCCGCCGCCGTCGCCCTTGCGGCCGCGTCGCTGCAAATCGCGGTCTTGCCGAAGTTGCGGATGGCGCGTTTCCGCTACGCGATCCGGGAGGACGAGATCGATCTGCTCCAAGGTCTCCTCGTGCGCAAGCGTACGCTCATCCCGATGGTCAAAATCCAGCATGTCGACACGAAACAGGGCCCGATTCTGCGCCGCTGCGGCCTATTCACCGTCACCTTCTCGACCGCGGCCGGCAGCCACGAGATTCCGGCGCTCGGCGCGGAACGGGCCGAAGAAGTCCAATCCCGCATCGCGAAGCTCGCGAGGATTGCCGATGACGAACGTTGACGATAAACGCTCGAATCCGCCGAAAAGGCAGCATCCGATCTCGATCCTGTTCTTCATCGTGAAGATCGGCAAGGACCTCGTCTATCCGTTGATCGCCATCCTGTTCTCGGCGGCGATACGGGATGACGTGCCGTCGTGGTGGATTGCCGCCGTCATCGCGCTCTATGTCGTCGCGTTCACCGTGCTGGGCGTGCTGTCCTGGCTGCGCTACACGTACCGGATCGAACGCCATTCGATGCTCGTCGAGCACGGCGTATTCATCCGCAAGCGGCTGTCGATCCCGCGCGACCGCGTCCAGTCGGTCGACATGTCGGCCGGCCCCGTGCAGCGGCTGTTCGGCGTGCGGAAGCTGGTCATCGAGACCGCCGGCAGCCGCAAGCCCGAAGTCGTGCTGAACGCAGTCGACGAGGCCGAGGCCGAGCGGATCCGCGCCGCCATGGTGTGGGACGCGTCGGACGGCGCCGGGCCGGACGCCGAAGCGGTCCGTCTCCCGGCGTCCGGCGAGACGGAGCCGGATCCTTCTGCAAGCGAAGCCGAGCGGACCCGGACGGCCGACTTCGCCGGTCCGGCCGGAGCGGACGCCGTTCCCTCCGGCGCCGTGTACAGGCTGCCCACCGGGCGGCTCCTGCTCTACAGCGCGACCACCGGGCGGATTTTCCTCTCGCTCGCCATTCTCGGCGCGCTGTACTCACAGGTCGAAGATATCCTGGTCATGCTCGGCCTGTTCGACCCGGAAACCGCGGACGCGATGCTGCCGAGGACGGTGTCCGGATGGCTGGCCGTCACGCTCGCCGCCTTCGCGGCCATCTGGCTGCTCGGTACCGCGATCATCGCGGCGAAGGAATACGGGTTCACCGTGGAGCGCCGCGGCGGCAAGCTGCTGATCCGGCGCGGTCTGCTGGAGAAGAAACAGTTCTCCGTCGCGCTGGAGCGGATCCAGTCGGTTCATGTGCACCTGAATCCGCTGCGCCGCCTGTTGGGCTGCGCCAGCGTCAGCCTCGTCACCTTCGCGTCGATCCGGGAGGACGGCCAGGTCAATTCGCTGCTCTTCCCGCTCGTTCCGGTGCGCGACATCCCGGGACTGCTTGCCGATTTCGTGCCGGATACCGTCTGGCCGGACGCGTTCGAACGGCCCGGACGCAGCGCGGTGACCGGCTACGTCGCGCGGCCCCTGTCGATCGGCGCCATCCTCGCCGTCCCGGGCCTGATCTGGATTCCGGGCGGCTACGGGTGGACCGCCCTGGCGCTGCCCGCCGCCGCGCTGCTGCTCGGGCTGCTGCGCTTCCGGCACGCCGGATGGCTGTTCCGGGACGGACAAATCACGGTCCGCTTCGGAAGCTTCAGCGTCCAGTATGCCCTCATTCCGCGCCGGCGCATCCAATGGCTCCGGATCAAGACGTCGCCGCTGCAGAAGCGCCGCGGCCTGGCGACCTTGCAAATCATCACCGCCTCCAGCGGGTTCGCGGCGAAGTGGCAGATTCGCCACATCCCGGAGCGCGCGGCGGAAGATCTGATGCTCCGGCTGCGCCGTCCGCATCCGTCCGGTCCCCTGTCCGAAAACTCGACACAACTTCCGGAAAATCATGTATGATAAGGACAAACGGACCGATGGTCAGGAATGGAAAGGATGCAAACGATGGCCCATTTTCAGTCGCTTGGATCTTCCCGTCTCCGGTGCCTGCTGCTCTCGCTTCTGTTGGCCGCCTCGCTGATTCCCGCGGCGACTGCGGACGCGCGGGAAGCGCCGCAATATGAATCGCTGGCGCGGCAGCTTTCGGAGTGGGGGCTGCTGCGTGGCACGGGGGATGGTTTTGCGCTGGAGCGGGAAACGACGAGAATCGAAGCGCTGGTCATGCTGCTCCGGCTGCTCGGCCTCGAGGAGCAGGCGCTGGCGCAAGATGCCGGCGCCGCCCACCCGTTCCGGGATGTGCCCGCCTGGGCGAACCCCCATGTCGCCTACGCCTGGGCGAACGGGCTGACGAACGGACTCGGCGACGATCGTTTCGGCAGCCAGGAGCCCGTCACGGCGAGGCAATATTTCACCTTCGTGCTGCGCGCGCTCGGCTACAGTGACTCGGCCGGCGATTTCACCTGGCGGGAATCCGTGCGCAAGGCGGTCGAGATCGGCATGGCGGAAGCGCGGCTCTATCTGGACGATGCGACGGCCGACGCGCGTCTCATCCGGGACAACCTGGTCCATATCTCGTACCACGCGCTGTTCCAGCCCGTCAAGGGCGGAACGGAACCGCTGTTGACGCATCTTCTGCCGGAACAGGCCGATTCCGGCGCGATACGGCAGCCGGAGCCTTCCCGGGTGCTCGTCCCCGTGCAATCGGAGCTTCATCCGTCGGCCGGCGTGCCGTTGTACTACACCGACGCGGAAACGTTCCGCACCTATTTTCCGGACGCGGTCTATGTCATGTACGGCTCTTATCGGGAGCTCAAGAACAGTCGCCTGCCGGAAGAAGAAGCGCGTCACTTCGACGGCATTCGCATGGCCCTCTCGCTTGCCGACAAAATCGATCCCGGCCGCCTGATCGGGGACAACATTGGGTTTCCCGTGCCATTCTCCGACCGGGATCCGGATCTTCATGATGCCACCTTCATCTACAATGCGGAACGCGAATTGATCGGCTTCGCGTTCTACGACGGTCTGGCCGAGGACGGAAAACGTTTCGCCGTGCACACCGCGCTTCCGCCGACGATCGGCAAGTTTGCCGAACAGGCGCGGATGCAGGCGGACAAGACGCACTTTTTCCCCGCTGACCGTCTGGTCCGCTCCACATACCTGGTTGATCAGTTCGAATATGCCCATGACGAATCCGACCGGGTTTACGACCCGTTGGGTGATCCGGTGGATCCCGAAACGATCCGGTTCCTTTTCGGAGAGGAAGAGCCCCGGTTTCAGTCCCGTGAGACCCTCCGTCTGAACCAGGCCGATTTTCCCGCGGCGGCGCAAGACTATTCCCTGTATGTGCTGCGCCCGCTGCTCCATGTACCCGAAGATCAGGCGGCATTCGCGAAGCGGATGGCGTTCGCCCTGCAGTGGGAAATCCTGATCATGGATTTCCTCGACGATCAGTACGACATCACCCGCCATCATTCGATGAACGCCCATCATCTCAAGTGGAATCCGGCCATGGCGTTCCGGGAACTCGATCACTTCGTCCAACTGTTCCCGGACCGGCCTCATTTCCTGGCCCTGGTCAACGACCGGAACGAAGTCGTCGCCTGCACGATCCTTCCGCCCGCGCAAGCGAAATGACAGCCAAAAGGGGGACCCGGGGTCCCCCTTTTCCTCATGGTTGCATGCGGTCAATCGCCCAGACAAATGGTCAATCCCGTCACCGCGAACCGCGCATGGTCCGGCAGGTCGTAACGGCGCGTCAGGTCGATGCCGTGCGACAGATGAGTGAACACCGCCTGCCGGGGCTTCAGCTCCCGCAGCAGCTCCAGCGCCTCGACCACGTCGTGGACGGAGCGGCGCTCGTACGGGATCGTCTCCTGCCAGAAGCTTGTCCCCAGAACGAGCAGATCGAGCCCGGCGAGCGGCGCCTTCTCCGCCTCGCTCAGCCCGATCGCGTCGGGGCAATACGCCCAGGCCCAGCCGGTCTCCGCATGGTCGAACCGGTACGCGTGGGCGTGTCCGTTGTGCCCGTGGTTGACGCGCCAGACGCGCGTGTTCCACCGGCCGAGGCGGAAGCCTTCATCCGCCGGACGGAACTCGGCCGCCCGTTCGATCCACGGGAACCGCTCCCGCACCTCGGCGATCGTTTCCCTCGGCGCCCAGACGATTCCCCGCCGGTACTGCCACCGGCAGGCATCCGCCCACTCCGGCAGCCCGCCGATATGGTCGTAATGCGCGTGCGTCAGCAGCATCCGCTCCGTGAAGCGCACGTTCGCCGTCTCCATCATCCGGCCCCAGTCGGGGCCGCAGTCGATCACGGTGAGCCCGGCGTCGGCGTCGTCGATCAGCACCGAGGAGCGGAAGCGCCGGTTGACGCCGGTCCCTCGCGCCTCCATGCAGACGCCGCATTCGCAGTAGACGCGCGGCACTCCCATCGCGTCGCCCGTACCGAGGAACCGCAGCGTGGCCGTCATCGCCCTGTCTCCTTCCGGCATCGTCAGAGCGGCAGCAGATCGACCGCGGCGCGCTTCCGCAGCGCATCCATCATCGCGTACCAACTGTCGGGGCGGTTCGGCAGCGCGGCGTAATAGCGCTCGAGATACGCGACCACGAGCGAAGCGGGCAGGAACGTCGTCCCCTCGTGGAACGGCATGAAGCCCAGATCGAGCCCGGTCACCGCGTTCCCTTCGTGATCCCAGGACGGGTGCACATAGTCGATGTCAAGCTTGCGGTAGCCGAGATGAGACAGCACTTCGCGGCGGACATACGGATGCATCGGCGTCAGTTCCGCCGGCGCGAAGTCCGCCTTCTTCGGATCGTAAATCTCGGCGAACATGCCGAGCGGCGAAGTCCGGGTCTCCTCCGCCAGCCGCTCCAGATGCCTTCGGCGGTTCTCGGCGAGGAAGCGCCCGATGCCGAGCCCTTCGCGGCCGATGACCGTGAAATCGGTCACCGCCACGCGCATGTCCGCGTAGTAACGGTACTCCGTCGCGCCGACGACTTCCCCTTCATGCACGGCGGCGTACACGAAAATGTCCTCGTCCTTCAGAGGCTCCTCCCACAGCTCGAACGCCAGCACTTCCTCCTTCGGAAAAACGCGCCCGAGCAGATCGTGCATCGATTGGAACAGCGGATCGGAAATCGTGGTCAGTCGCACGTATTCCATTTGGCCATCGCTCCTTGCCGATTGGTTCTGTCGCTAGTGCAAAAACGGGTTGCGCCACTCCATGAGCGCCGCGTAATTGCACGATTCCTCGTCCTTCAAATAGCCGGCCGCCACGCCGACCGGCACCCGCCCGCAGCGCAGCAGGAATCCGACGACCGGATCGTGCAGCTCGCCGGCGACGACGCGCGCAAGGTACTCCTCCGCCGACATCCGGTCTTTCACCTTGTGATAGCCGGGCATCCGCCCGCCGCCGAGCAGCCGCCGCTTGCCGAGATGGACGACCGTCTCGTACATCGTCGACATGAGCCATTTGCCGATGCCGGCTTTCCGGTACGCGGGAATGACGCAGATGTCGACGACGTAGAGCGTCTCGCCCGCCGGATCGTGGTTGCGGATGTAGCCGCCGTCCGTCGCCGCTTCCCAGGTGTGCGCGCCTTCGAGCTGTTCGTCGCGCACGAGCAGCCCCGTCATCGAGCCGACGAGCCGGCCGTTCGCCTCCGCGCACAGCGCGCCTTCCGGAAACCGCGTCACATGCTCCCTGAGCTGCTCCCTGTTCCACCACAATTCCTCGGGAAACGGCGGCGGAAAGCTTTCCCGCTGGATGTCGATCAGAGCGTCGAAGTCGCGCTCTTCGTAGCGCCGGATCGTCACCCGGACGGGCTTGCCGTCCACGTAGACGTACACTTCCTTGCGCACGCGGTTTCCTCCTCTCCCGGATGAGAATTTATTAATCGCATTTTAAAAAATGTGCTGCAACCCTTGCGGCGACGGCATTTCCGCTCACCGAGGAATCATTTAGGAAACGGCAAATCTGGTAATGTAATAGCTGCACAACAATGCAACGCATGGGCGAACCGACGCCCGCACCGCGAAAGGAGCTGCAACGGATGAACATGCGCCACATGATGAAGAAGCTCTTGGGGGTGTCCCTCGCCGTCGCGGTCGGCTTCGTCGCACTCGGGTTCGGCGGCGCCGGGCAGGCCGACGCGCTCTCGACCTCGGTCGCGAACAGCCTGGTGAACTATGCCGACAACTATCTCGGAACGCCGTACAAATTCGGCGCGAGCACGAGCACGACCCGGTACTTCGACTGCTCGTCCTTCACGAAGCACGTGTTCAAGAAATTCGGTTACAACCTTCCCCGCACGGCCCGCGAACAGGCGAAGGTCGGCAAATATGTGCCCAGGTCGAACCTCAAGAAGGGCGACCTCGTCTTCTTCAAGGTGCCGAGCCGCGGCAGCGGGATCGGCCACGTCGGCATCTATGTCGGGAACGGCAAAATGATCCACACCTACGGCGAAGGCGGCGTCAAATACTCCAGCATCAACACCACGTACTGGAAGAACAACTATGTGACCGCGCGCCGTCTCGGCGCCTGACGGCGTCGAAGCCGCGCGCCCCGCACATCGGACCGGAGGCTGATCCGGTCCGATTGTCATTTCTTCGGGAACTGGAGCGCGATCGTCGTGCCGACGCCGAGCTTGCTGAACACGTCGATCGTCCCTTCGTGCAGATCGACGATCCGCTTCGCGATCGACAGGCCGAGGCCGAAGCCGCCCGTCTCGCGCTGGCGCGCGCCGTCGACCCGGTAGAACCGGTCGAACAGGTTCGGAATTTCCTCCTCCGGAATGCCGATCCCCTTGTCCGAGACGAGCACCCGGATCATGTTGCGCGACTGGCTTACGGTGATGTCGATCGCGTCCTTGCTGTATTTGATCGCGTTGTCGATGAGGATGACCATGAGCTGGCTGATTTTGTCCCGGTCGCCCTTCATCGGAATGCCGGACTCGTCGTAGGCGTGCACGCGGATGATCCGGTTGAACGTCTTGTGCAGCATGGAGGCGATCTCGTCGATGAGCTGGACGAGGTCGAACGTGTCCTCCTTCATCCACAGTTCCTGCTCGGCCTCGGTGAGCGTCAGCATCGACTTGATCAGATTCTGCATCCGCTCGGCTTCCTTCGCGATCGCCTCGATCGCCTCGTCGCGGATTGCCGTGTCCTCCCGGCCCCAGCGCTTCAGCATGTCCGCGTAGCTGTTGATGACCGTCAGCGGCGTCTTCAGCTCGTGCGACGCGTCCGCGACGAACTGGCGCTGCCCTTCCATCCGCCGGTCCAGCCGCTCGATCATCTGGTTGAACGCGCGGATGAGCTGCTGCAGCTCCGCCGACTCCTCCTTGTCCTTCAGCTCGATCGGCCGCAGCTTGCCGCTCCGCTCGATCTCGCGCATCGTCTGGACCATCGTCTGGATCGGCGCCGTCAGCCGCAGCGTGAACCAGTACGTGCCGAAGATCGCGAACAGCACCGCGCCGAAGCTGGTGACGGTGAGCGCGCCGACGAGCACCTGCAGATAGCTGTCGAGCGAGGTCAGCTTGCGCAGCACTTCCACCGTCCCGACGACCTCGTATTCGCGAAGAAGCGGCACTTTCATGTACATGACCCGCATGCCGCGAATGGACGTCAACCCCGACTGGTGGGTCATGGAGAAGGTCGACTCCCGTTCGAGCAGGTCCGCGTCGGTGCCGACCTGGTTGACGATGTTTCCGCCGCGGTCGATGATCCGGATCACTTCGTTGATGTTGTAGAAGTCGGCGAGCATTTCCGGATCCTTGAGCGGACGCTCCGGCTCGGAACGGATATGCTCGATGATCAGATTCACCTTGTTCGCGATGAGCTGCTCTTCGCTGTTCGTCGAGATCCGGATGACGAAGAAATAGACGAAGATGTTGAACAGGATGAGAATGAGGATGAACCAGAAGATCGTAAACAGCGTGAACCGCTTGCGCAGCGTCATGCTTCCGGTTCCTTCAGCATGTAGCCGACGCCGCGGATCGTGTGGATCAGCTTCGTGCGGAATCCGCGGTCGATCTTCTGGCGCAAATATCGGATGTAGACGTCGACGAGGTTCGTCTCGCCGACGAAGTCATAGCCCCACACGTCGGACAGAATCTGCTCTCTGGTCTTCTCCTCGTTCTTGTGCTCGGCCAGGTAGACGAGCAGATCGAACTCGCGCGGCGTCAGCTCCACCGCGATTTCCTTGCGGTATACCTTGCGCGTGCGCAGCTCGATCGTCAGATCGGCCACTTTGAGCGTGTCGCCCTTCTCGCCCTCGTCCTTCTTCTGCTGGAAGATGCGCAACAGGTTGCGGACGCGGGCGAGCAGTTCCTCCATCGCGAACGGTTTCGTGATGTAGTCGTTGGCGCCCGTCTCGAACCCGCTCACCTTGTCGGGCACGGTGTCGCGGGCGGTAAGCAGCACAACCGGAATCTGGCTGCCGCTGCTGCGGATGCGCCGCAGCACCTCGATGCCGTTCAGACCGGGCAGCATGACGTCCAGCAGCACGAGGTCCCATTCGCCGGACAGCGCCATTTCGAGCCCCTTGCGGCCGTCCTCGGCGCGACCGACGCTGTAGCCTTCGTGCTCCAGCTCAAGCTGCAAAATGCGTGCGATCGCTGTCTCATCCTCGATGACCAGCAAACGTTCGTTCACGTGGATCCTCCTTCCGTCTGATTCCGCATCCGTTGCGCCGCCATGCCGTTTGCCGGTTCGGCATCCGCACAACCGGACAACCCGCCGTGCAAAAAATCCGCTATCTATTGTATCACACGGTTTCCGGCGCTGCTATCCGTCGAGCATGAGATCGACGACCGGCCCGAGGCGCTTCACGACCGGGTCAAAAGCATGCCCGCCGTTGCCGAACGGTCCGCCCGCCCAGACGGCCGACGTCCACTCGCCCGGTGGAAAAAGCGGCACGCAGACCGCCGGCTGCTGCGGCATCAGCCCGAGCCAATCGGAACGGTGCGGAAAGCCTCCGTCGCGGTTCGCGATCCAGAGGGACTTCAGGCCGGCGGATTCCCTGCGGCGAACGAGCTCGCGCCAGGCGGAGCGGCGAACCGCCGTCCACCGCCAGACCGCCGGATCGGCAATCATGAGCAGCAGATCGCAGGCTTCGGCCGCCGCCCGGCAGCCTCCGGCGATCCAGCCGGACGACAAATCGGCGACAATGAGCGGCGGCTCGGCGGGTGAAATCTCCGGAAACCGGAACCGCTCCGGCGCGAGAATCGCCGACGCCTCTACATCGGCGGCATGGCCCGCCCGGATGTCCGGAGAGTCCGGATCCGGCTCGTCCTGGTCGGGATGCAGCGCGTGCACCTGCAGCGACGGGCCGGCGAGCCAGCAGACGTGGCGGCGGCTCGCCGGCGGCGGAGCGGGCCGGCCGTCCGGCCCGAGCGCGCCGGCGCCGACGAGCATGGCCAGCAGTTCCGGTTCGCCGCCCGGCATCTCCACCAGCGCCGTCGGCCGGCGGCGTGCAAGCCGTTCGGCGAGAAGGACGGCGAGCGTCGTCGCGCCGGCGCCGCGCGAGAACGATGCGACGGCGACCAGCCGCGGAAGCGGCCGGCCGGCGGATCTGTCCGCGCCGCCGTGCGCCGCCAACGGACCGGCGCTTTCCCCGGTACCGCCGGCCGCCTGCCGCAGCAGGACGGCGGCCTGCCGGGCGCCCGGCCGGCAGGCGGGATCGCGGGCGAGCATGCGCGCGAGCGCGTCCAGCAGCGGCCCGGGGACGCCGGCCAGACGCCGGAAGCGGCGCTCCCCCGGCTTCGGCGTCCGTCCGCCGCTGAGCAGCCAGTACAGGAGCGCGCCGGCCGCGTACACGTCCGCCGCGGGTCCGCACGGCGCGCCCGCGGCCTGTTCGGGCGCCGCGAACCCCGGCGTGCCGAGACGCGGACCGCCGGCGCTTTCCTTCCCGAGCAGCCGGCTGATGCCGAAGTCGATCAGCCGGACGCCGCGCGCCGGATCGAGCATGACGTTCGACGGCTTCACGTCGAGGTGGACGACCGGAGGGTTCAGCCCGTGCAGATAGGCCAGCGCTTCGCACAATTCGGCGGCGATTTCCGCCGCCCGCCGCGCGTCCATCCCGCCGCCTTCCCGGCGGAGTGCCGCCGCAAGCGGCTCGCCCCGCACAAAGTCGGTCACCAGCATGAGCGGCCTTCCTCCGGCCGGCAGAATCACGTCGATCACTTGGGGCAGCCGCGGGTGGTCGATCTTCTGCAGCACGTCCAGTTCCGCGGATGCGCCGGCTTCCGCCCGCCGCGTCTCCGGTCTGAGCGCCTTCAGCGCCCGGCGCTTGCCCCCGAGCTTCCGATCGGCGGCCTCGTACACGACGCTCATGCCGCCCCTGCCCGCCTCGCGCACGATTTCGTAGCGCCCGGCGACGATCTCGCCGGGCTGCGGCATCCGATGCCGCTCCTCCATGTCCGCAACCTCCTCCCAAGGCAAAAGCATCCCGTCCGGCCGCTTTGCTGCAGCGGCTGAACGGGATGCTTTCCCGTGTCCGTCCAAATCGTCTTATGCTCCCCTGTACTTCAAGTATAGCGTAATTTCGTCCCGGTTGTGAAACAGTTGCTTCGCCCGGAGGACATCGAACGCCTTCGCGAGCTGCTCCGTGATGTTCCGGATCGTCTGCATCGGCTTGCGGTGAAGCAGCTTGATCGTGACAATCGCCTCCGCGCCGGGTTTGAGGGAAGGCGCCAGGCGCAGCACCAGCTTCGCCATCGTCGCGGGATCCCAGCTCATGTCGCAGACGAGCAGATCGAACGTGCCCGGAGCGAAGGAGACATCGCCCGCGTTCCGTTTCAGCCAGGTCACGCGGGGATGGCCGACGAGCGACGGATGGAGGTCGGCCGGATCGACGGCCGTCACGTCCAGCCCCCGCTCGAGCAGGAGCGACGTCCAGCCGCCCGGAGCCGCGCCGATGTCAAGCGCCCGTTCATGCCGGTCCAGGCGCAGGCCGAAGGTCCGCTCCGCTTCGAGCAGCTTGAACTTCGCCCGCGAGATCTGGCCGTCCTCGCGGCGGAACCGGATCGCGCCGCCCGGCCAGTCGGACAGCATCTCTTCGGCGGTGCCGATGCCGATCAGCAGCTCTGCGTCGTCGGCGAAGACCGACAGCATGCGCTCCGGCGACCGCATCGCGGGTTCGGCCCCGATCTCCCGCAGCGCGGCATCCAGGGCCGACTTCGCTTCCGCAACCGGATGCGCGAACGGCGATCCTTCCTTGCGCCGGATGTGCACGGCAATCCGCCTGCCCCTGAACGCTTCGGACATGTCCCGGACGACGGCGGCGAGCGCCGCGAGATCGTCCGCGCCGCCCGCAATCGGAAGCACCCGGTCGACGGGCTGGATATGGCGCAGAAAGATCGGTTCGGAGCGCCTGATTGCGCCCAGCATGTCGTCCCTGTCCCCATCCGCCGACAGTTCGAACACTTCGCCGGGAACGATCATCCGGAACGACGCCCGCGGAAACAGGCGCCGCAGCTCCTCGAACGCGTACGGCGCGAAGCCGTGGTTGGCCGTGCAGACGAAGCGCGTCATGTCCGGACTCCGGCTCCCCGCGTGCGAATCCACGGCCGGTCGTACACCCAGTCGACCTCGATCGGCAGGTCGTACGCCCGGCTCAGCGTCTCGCCGGTCAGCACCTCGCGCTTCGGCCCGGCGGCGGCGATCCGCCCGTCGTGCACGATGGCCGCGTGGGTGAACAGCGGGATGACTTCCTCGATATGGTGCGTCACGTAGAGCACCGTCTTCGCCATGCCGTCGAGCCGATCCAGATCGGCCAACAGCTTCTCCCGCTCGTACAGATCGAGCCCGGCGCACGGTTCGTCCATGATGAGCAGCTCGGGCTCCGCCATCAGCGCCCGCGCGAGCAGCGCCTTCTTCCGCTCGCCCTGCGACAGCGTGCCGAAGGGCTGGTCCGCGAGATGCGCGATGCCGAGCCGCTCCAGCATGCCGCGCGCCTTGCGGACGACATCCGGATCGATCATTTGGTAGAAGCGCAGGAAGGCGTATTCGCCGGTCGCGACCACCTCCCACACGGGATCGGCGAGGCTCATTTTCTCGACCAGCGACTGGCTGATGTAGCCGATTTTCTTGCGCACTTCGCGCACGTCGACCCTGCCGTAGCGGTGGCCGAGCACCTCGACGGAGCCCGATGTCGGAAACAGGTAGCCGGTAATCATTTCAAGAATGGTCGTCTTGCCGCAGCCGTTCCGGCCGAGGATGACCCAATGCTCGCCCGGACGGACGTCGAGATCCACGCCCTTCAGGATGTCGCGGTTCTCGCGTCGCCAGACGACTTGCTGAAGCCTGATCATGCCGTGTATGCTCCTTCCCTTGCTACGCCCGCCTGCCCGCGGACAGGGCCGCTTCGGCCGCCACGCTGTCCGGCATCGGCGCGTGCGACAGATGGACGTCCGGCGGCAGGGCCGAACGCAGCACCTGATACATCCGCTCGCGCCCCGACGGGCTGGATGAGTGCATGTAGATGCGGCGCGGATAGCGGCCGCTCTCCGCGATGTACCGCACCACGTCAAGGCCGGTCGGATTGCCCCAGCCGAGGTCGTAGTCGAGCGACAGGATGTCCACCTCTTCCTCCTCCAGGAGGAGGATGCATTCCTCCGCCGATTTCGCGGCGACGAACCCCGGCGGGCACGGCCGGTAATCATCCAGAAAAACGTGAATCATCGCCCACCCTCTCCCATCCATTCGCGGAGCAGCCGCATCTGCCGGACATGGGACCATTCGGCCGTCTCCGGCGTTTCGAGCAAGGCCGGCAGGCGGCGAAGCTCGGGGATCGCGAACAGCCGCCGGAAGCCTTCCGCCCCGATCCGCCCTTCGCCGAGCGGCGCGTGCCGGTCCTTCCGCAGGCCGCTGCCGTACGCGGAATCGTTCACGTGGACCACGGCCAGATGATCGAGATACCCGAGCTTCCGCGCCCGGACGAGCCATTCCGCCTCGTTCCGGCCGTTCCATTCGCCGCTCGCGAACAGATGGCAGGTGTCCAGGCAGAAACCGATGCGGTCCGGATGCGCGCTGAGCCGCCGGATCTGGACGAGCTCCTCAAGCGTCGTCCCCATCGGCGCGTGGTCGCCTGCCTGATTCTCGATCAGCAGCTTCGCCGTGCCGTGCCATTGATCCAGCACCGCGTTCAGCGCCTCGATGATGAGCCGGTAGCCGGCCAGCGGATCCGCGCCCTTGTACACACCGAAATGGACGACGACGCCAATCGACCCGCATGCCTCGGCGATTTCGAGGTCATTCAGCAGCGAAGCCGCCATGCGCCCGCGCAGGTCCGGTCGCTCCGCCGCCAGATTGACCGGATACGGCGCGTGCGCGACCGAGACGATGCCGCGTTCGCGCGCGTGCTCGGCGCAGCGGCGGGCGTCGATCCGGTCGAACGCCTTCACGCCGATGGCGCGCGGATTTTTCGGAAAGTATTGAAACGCCCCGCAGCCCAGCCCGGCCGCGCGGACGGCCGCTTGCGCGTAGCCGCCGCGGATGCTGACATGGCAGCCGACCCGCATCGTCTACATCCCGGGCTGGCACGCCGGGCAGAAGAATGTCTTCTTTCCGGACACCTCGGTCTTCACGATGGGGCCGCCGCATTGCGGGCAAGGTTCCCCTTCCCGGTCGTACACCTGCAGCAGATCCGCGGCCTTGCCGGTCTGCGTGTCCCCCGCGTACAGCGGCGAATCCATGTATCCGCCGTGCGCCGCGGCCTTCTCCAGCACCGTCCGCATCGCGCCATGCAGCCGCCGCCATCCTTCCGCGTCGATGCGCGGCACCGGCGCGTCCGGACGGATGCCTGCCAGATGCAGCATCTCGTCGGCGTAGCAGTTGCCGATGCCGGCGACGGCGGTCTGGTCGGTCAGCGCCGGCTTCAGCATGCCGCGCCGGCCCGCGAACCGCGCCGCGAACGCTTTCGCGTCCAGCTTCCGGTCCATCGGATCGGGACCGAGCTCCGCGAGGCGGGCGGCCGCCTCCTTCACCGACAGCAGATGCAGATAACCGAGCCTGAGCCCGAAGAAATAGAGATTCCCGTGCGGGAACCGGATCACAATCTGCGCCGTCCGGTTCGGGCGCTCCTCTTCGGCGCCGAAGAACAGCGAACCGCCGACCATCAGGTGCAGCAGCAGCCGTTTGCCGTTGTCGAGATGAAAAATGAGATATTTGCCCCGGTGCTCCACGTACCAGACCGCGGCGCCGACCGTGCCGATCCTGAACGCCGCGGGGTCGACGTTGATCGATTGCGGACGCGCGATTGCCACGTCCGTGATCCGCTGTCCGCCGATCTTGTCCATCAGCAGTCTGCGATAATGTTCCATTTCCGGCCATTCCGGCATGGTGTCATTCCTCTTTCGCCAGCGTGAATTTCCCGTTCGGTCCGAACAGGGTCCGCTCCCGCATTCCGGTCCGTTCCGCCTTCTTCGCCAGCCGCTCGATCCGCCGGCGGATCGCCTCCTGCTCCGCGCGCTTCTTCGCGTCGAAGCGGCCGAGGGAAGCCCGCCGCGCGGCCAGCTCGAGCGCCGCGGACGCGTAGCGGAGCGCCTGTTCGTAGTCCTTCATCCGGTGCTCGTAATACATCGACAGCTCGATATGCGCTTCGCCCGAACCCCATCCCTGGCGCTCGGCCGCAAGCGCCGCCTTCTGCCACAATAGCACAGCGCGCCGCCAATTTCCACACCGCTTGTCACGCGCCGCGAGCGGCAGGCACCAAGGCCCGGGCGTGTCGCGGCCGGCCAGCCGCTCGTACAGCGCCTCCGCCTCATCCGCGCGTCCCATCCGCTCGAGCCACAGCCCGGTGCGCAGCAGCTCCTCGTCTTCCTCCGGCAGCGGCACGTGCCGGCCGAGGCCGCCGGAGAGCAGCCGGCCGAAGCGGATCGCGAGGCACGCGAGCGCCAGCATGTCCAGCTCGTTGTGCCGGAACACGCCGCCCAGCGGCCCGGGGTCGCCGTCCTGCAGAAACCGGAAATAGATGGCCGGCGCCATCGATCCCGGCACGTCGCCCCCGCGCGCGATGCCGAGCCGCTCCTCCTCGACATGGCTGAGCCGGAGCGAGGCGAGCGTGTTGCGCCACAGGCTGCGCGACGGATGGAGAAAGTCGAGATGCCACGGTTCCGCCGCCGCCTGCCGGCCGAAGCCGTTCAGGATGAACCGTCCCTTGAGAAGCGGCCAGTCGAACGTCCGCCCGTTGTAGGTGACGAGATACGGCCGTACGGCGAGCCTCTCGCGCAGCGCCTCGAGCATCGCCCGCTCCTCGGCCGGATGGCGGATCAGCATCTGCTCGATGACGAAGCGGCCGTCCTCGACGTACGCCATGCCGGTCATGAACGGCACGTTGCCCGCGCCGACGCCGAGGCCGGTCGTCTCCAGGTCGAGGAACAGCATCCGCTCCGCCTCCGGCTCGGGCGCGCCGCCCGTGCCGCCGGCGCACAGCGCGGCCAGCGCGGACGCGCATTCGGCCAGCTCGTCCAGCCGGTGATGGCCGTGCCGATGGTCGAGCGGATAGACGACCCGCCGATGGAGGCATTCGCCGGCTTCATTCCCGAGGCGCGACACGCCGAGGGCGGCCCATGCCGGGTCGAGCGCTGCATCGGGATCTTCCGCCCGCTTCTCGCCGGGAACCGGTTCCCGCCGCTGTCCCGCGCCTTCGCGCGGCCCGGGCCCGATCGCTCCGTCCGGCTCCGGCCGCCTGCCGTCCCCGTCCGGTCCGCCGCCCGCGGCCGCGCCGCGCAGCCGGTTCATTCGCTCGCGCAGACTGCTCACGGCGCCTTCACCGCCGTTTCCTCCAGAAGTTGCAGCGCCTGGCTCTTGCCGAGGATGCCGACCTCCTCGATCGGCCCGACGCAGGCCGGGCAGCCGCTCAGACAGGTGCAGCCGCGGATGAGCCGCTTCGCCTGTTCGATGAGTTCGTCATGCAGCTCGAACAGCCGCTCGGACAGGCCGATGCCGCCGGGATAGCGGTCGTAGAAATAGATCGTCGGCCGCTTCATGTGCACGCTCTTCACCTGCGGATAGACGCGGATGTCGAACGGATCGCACATGAGATAAAGCGGCGCGATGTGGATCAGCACGTTGGCGATGCCGAGCAGCGCGCTCTGCATCGCATTTGCCCCGAGACGCGCCGCCGCTTCCTCGCTGAACGAGAACCAGTAGCCGCTCGTGTGCAGCTCCTCCTCGGGCAGATGGATCGGTCCCGAACCGATGTTCTCGTGGGTGCGGAGGCGGATTTTCTTGAAAATGGTCGGCCGCGCGTTCACCGTCACTTCGCCGAACTGCCGCACGATGCCGTTCGATTCCGCTTCCCGGTCGACATGGAGCACCTTCAGTTCCACGGCAAGGTTGGCGTCGGTGAAGTAGTCGACGTTCACTTCGCGGACGTAGGCTTTTTTCTCCGGATAGTCGAGCTTCTCCACCTGGTACTGGACGCCCTCGTGGATGTAGATCGCTTCCTCGTGGATGAGCGTCGGCGCGCTGAACCGGTCGACCTCGCCGATGACGCGGCTGCCGTTCGTGACGTCGATGATGACGAAGTTCTCCTGCGCGGCCGAGCGCAGCGAGATGTTGTTCGCCGGAAAAGCCTGCGCCATCCAGTACCAGCGGTCCTTCACGCGGTGGAGCACCTGCTCCTCGACGAGAAATTCCAGCATGTCCTCGAGCCGCTCGCCGCCGAACGTCTCGCCCTGCTCGAACGGCAGCTCGTAGGCCGCGCACTTCACGTGGTCGATCAGGATGAGCAGGTTGTCGGGGTGGATGAGCGCGCGCTCCGGCGGCCGGTTGAAGAAGAACGCCGGATTTTGGATCACGTACTGGTCGAGCGGGTTGCTGCTCGCGACGAGGAATGTCACGGCGGTTCCGTGCCGGCGCCCGGCCCGTCCCGACTGCTGCCAGGTGCTCGCGATCGAGCCCGGATAGCCGTTGATGACACATGCCTGAAGCTGGCCGATGTCGATGCCGAGCTCGAGCGCGTTCGTGCTGACGACGCCGAGGATTTCGCCGCTTCTGAGGCCCCGTTCGATCTCGCGCCGCAGCTTCGGCAGATAGCCGCCGCGGTAGCCACGGATCTGCTTGCTTCCGGGAAGCTGCTTCACGGCGTCCTGCAGGTAGGTCAGCAGGATCTCGACGCGCACGCGGCTGCGGGCGAAGACGATCGTCTGCACGCCCTGGCGGAGCAGCATCGCGGCAAGCCGCTGCGTCTCGAGCACGCTGCTGCGCCGGATGCCGAGCTGCGGGTTGACGACGGGCGGGTTGTAGAAAATGAAGTGCTTCTCCCCCGACGGCGCGCCGTTGTTGTCGATCACCCGCACCTTGTCGCCGATCAGCCGCTCCGCGTGCTCGCCGGGGTTGTCGATCGTAGCCGACGCGCACAGGAAGAGCGGGTTCGAGCCGTAGAACCGGCAGATGCGCCGGAGCCGGCGGATGACGTTCGCCACGTGGCTGCCGAAGACGCCGCGGTAGGCGTGCAGCTCGTCAATGACGACGAATTTCAGGTTTTCGAACAGTTTGACCCACTTCGTATGGTGCGGCAGGATCGCGGCGTGCAGCATGTCCGGGTTCGTCACGACGATGTGCCCCGCGTTCCGGATCGCCTGGCGCACCGTCGGCGGCGTGTCGCCGTCGTAGGTGTGCGTCTTGATGTCGGCTTCCATCAGGTCGACGAGTTGCTGCAGTTCGGCGACCTGGTCCTGGGCGAGCGCCTTCGTCGGGAACATGTACAGCGCCCGGCCGCTGCCGTCCTCGAGCAGCGACTGCAGCACGGGCAGGTTGTAGCTGAGCGTCTTGCCGGAGGCGGTCGGCGTGACCGTCACGATGTTCAGGCCGTCCCGCACCGCTTCGAAGGCCGACGCCTGGTGGGAATAGAGCCGGTCGATGCCCCTCGCGCGCAGCGCCGCTTCCAGCTTCGGATGGAGCCCGCGCGGCAGCGGCGCGTATACCGCTTCGCGCGCGGGGATTGTCTCCCAGTGGGTGACGTTGCTCATGATCTCGGGGCGGCTGAGGAGGTCGTTCAGCCAATCGTCCAGATTGTCGAATTTGCCGGTCAGACGGTTCATGGCATCCGCTCCCATGCGTGACGCATTTCCTTCATTGTACAGAATATATGTTCGCCCTGCAACGGGTTCGCGGACGGACTGGCGGACGGGCGGTTTGCGGGCGGCTGGCTCCCATTTCCGGGCATGCCGGCGACTGGCCGGTCTTCCCCGCGATTCCGGCGCTGCCGCGTCATAAGCGTCCGGCCGCGGGTCCATCCTATTCGCGTGCGTCCGCCGGCTCCGCCCGGCGGGCGGAAGACTTGTCCATCGGGGTGATGAAGCCATGGCCAAACCGGACAACCGCGAAGACAACGTGCCCCGCATTGCGCGCGCGATATCGAACACGATACGCAACCTGCGGGAAGCGGAAGACTACCTTGACGAGCACGCGGACGAGATCGGCGAAGACGAGCGCCGGCAGATCGAGGCGAAGAACGAGCGGCGCCGGGAGGCGATCGAGGGGCTTCGCGACGAGATCCGCGACGAGGCGGCGCATCGGCGCAAGAACGGGGAATGAACGCCGCGGGCGCGATGACGGCATGTCATGGCGTTCTCCGCTTGTGCGGCAGATGAACCGTCAGAAAATCACGCGCGGCGGCGGATGACGGGAAAATCTCCCGGGCTTCCGCCTCGAGCCGCGCCAGGTCTTCGTCCCGGTAGCGGGAGCTGAAATGCGTGAGCAGCAGCCTGGCGGCCCGCGCATCGAGCGCGGTTCGCGCCGCCTCCGCCGTCGTGCTGTGGCCGTATTCGGCCGCCTTGCCGGCCAGCCCGGCCTCGAACGTCGCTTCGTGCACGACGAGGTCGGCGCCTTCGGCGAGCCGGACCGCCGCCTCGCACGGCGTCGTGTCGCCGAGGATCGCGATCACCCGCCCGGGAATCGGCGGCCCGGTGACCTCGGCGGCGCGGATGATGCGCCCGTCCGGCAGCTCCGCGTCCTCGCCGGCCTTCAGCCGCACATACAGCGGCCCGGGCGGCAAGCCGAGCTCTCTGAGCTTCGCGGCGTCCAGCTTGCCCGGCCGCGCCCGCTCCGCGATCCGGTAGCCGAAGCAGGCGATCCGGTGGTTCAGCGGCGCGGCCGTGACCGTGAACTCCCCGTCCTCGTACACGACGCCTCCTTCATCCCCGATTTCGTGAATCTCCAATTCATAATGCAGATGCGTTCCCGTGACCTCGAACGTCGTCCCGAGCCAATGCCGGATGCCGCGCGGGCCGTATACGGCGAGCGGCTCTTCGCAGCCCATGGAGGAGCGGCTGCCGAGCAGTCCCGGCAATCCGAAAAGATGGTCGCCGTGCAGATGGGTCAGAAAAACGCGCTCCAGCTTGCCGAGTTTGATGCCGGCGCGCAGCAGTTGATGCTGCGTCCCCTCCCCGCAGTCGAACAGCCAGTATGTGCCGCGCCGCTCCGGCATCGCAAGCGCCGCCGCCGTCACGTTCCGGCCTTCGATCGGCCTGCCCGCCGCCGTTCCGAGCATGGTGAGCTCCATCCGACACACCCCCGTTTCCCATTGTTTCCGATCGCCTTCGCGCCTACTCGACAGCGCGATCCCCCGCACGGGCGCCTGTACGGGGGATCGGTTCGGTCCGCTATTTCTCCACGTTGAAATATTGCGCTTCCGGATGCGCGAACACCATCGCGCTGACCGACGCTTCCGGTTCCATCATGAAGCCTTCCGTCAGTTCGACGCCGATATCCTCCGGCTGCATGAGCCGGAACAGCTTCGCCTGGTCCTCCAGGTTCGGGCAGGCCGGATAGCCGAACGACACCCGGATGCCCTGGTAGCGCGCGGCGAACCGCTCCTTCATCGTCATCTCCGGCGGGTCCGGGAACCCCCACACGTCGCGCATCATCTGGTGGACGCGCTCCGCGAGTCCCTCCGCCGTCTCGAGGGCGAGCGCCTGCAGCGCATGCGAGCGGAAATAGTCGCCCCGCTCCTTCGCCTCCTCGGCGAGCGCGCGCACGCCGCGTCCGGCCGTGACGACGAGGAAGCCGACCACATCCATGACGCCGCTGTCGACGGATTTCAGGAAATCGGCCAGGCACAGGTACGGCGCGGTCCGCTGGCGCGGGAACGAGAACCGCTCGATCATCTCGCCGCTGCCGGACGGATCGTAGATCAGGATGTCGTTGCCGTCCGACTGCGCCGGGAAGAAGCGGTACATCGCGTCCAGCCGGAGCGTCTTCTTCTCCGCCGCCTCGCGGATCAGCGCGTCGACCGCTTCCTTGAGCTGCACCGCCTTCCCGTCTCCGGCGGCGAGCAAATCGGCGACGGTGCCGCGCAGGCCGAGATGGTGGCCGAGCAGCATCTGCATGTTGATGTACGGCACGATCTGGGCCATCGGAATGTCGCGCAGCACGCGCCGCTCGAAATCCGGCGGCGTGAACACGGGCGTATCCTGCGACACGTTCGAGCGGACCTGCGCCGGCGCTTCCGCATCCCGGTCCCGTTCGCGCGCGTCGGCGAGCGACGCCTTCAGTTCGCGCTGCTCTTCCTCGAGCTGTCGGCGCGCTTCGGGATCCATCAGCCGGTTCGCCAGCTCGAGCCCGTTCATCGCGTCCTTCGCGTACAGCACGAGCCCGTCGTACTCCGGCGCGATGCGCGTCTTCGTAAACTTGCGCGTGAGCGCCGCGCCGCCGACGAGGATCGGCGTGTCGATGCCGGCCGCCCGGAGATCCTGCGCCGTCGTTACCATCTGCTGCGCCGACTTGACGAGCAGACCCGACAGGCCGATGATGTCGGCGTTCTCCCGCCGCTGCGCCTCGATGATCGCCTCCGGCGGCACTTTGATGCCGAGGTTGACGATCTCGTACCCGTTGTTGGACAGGATGATCTCGACGAGGTTTTTGCCGATGTCATGCACGTCGCCCTTGACGGTCGCGAGAATGATTTTGCCCTTGACGCTCGTCTCGGTCTTCTCCATGTGCGGCTCGAGGTACGAGACCGATGCCTTCATCACTTCGGCGCTCTGCAGCACCTCGGCGACGATCAGCTCGTTGTTGTTGAACAGCCGTCCGACTTCCTCCATGCCGCGCATGAGCGGGCCGTTGATGATGTCGAGCGGCGCATACTTCTTCAGCGCCTCGTCAAGATCGGCGAACAGGCCGTCCTTCGAGCCTTCGACGACGTATTGGGCGAGTCGTTCCTCCAGCGTGAGATGGGCCGTGTTCTTCTGTTTCTTCTCGACGGTTCTGTCGCGGAAGGCGGCGACGAACGCGGCGAGCGTCTCGTCGTTCGTGTCGTAGATCAGCGCCTCGGCGAGCTTGCGCTCGTGCTCCGGAATCGAGGCGTAGCGCTCGAGCCGCTCCGTGTTGACGATCGCGTAGTCGAGCCCCGCCTTCGTGCACTCGTAGAGGAACACGGAGTTGAGCACCTCACGGCCCGCCGGCGGCAGGCCGAACGAGACGTTGCTGATGCCGAGGATCGTCTGGCAGCGCGGCATCTCCCGCTTGATCAGCCGGATGCCTTCGATCGTCTCCTTCGCCGAGCCGATGTACTGCTCGTCACCGGTGCCAACCGGGAAGACGAGCGGGTCGAAAATGATGTCCTCCGGCTGCAGACCGTATTTGTTCACAAGGAGATCATGCGACCGCCGCGCCACTTCCAGCTTCGACTCGCGCGATATCGCCTGGCCCCGCTCGTCGATCGTGCCGACGACGACCGCCGCGCCGTATTGCTTGACGAGCGGCACGACGCGCTCGAACTTCTCCTCGCCGTCCTCGAGGTTGATCGAGTTGATGATCGCCTTGCCCTGCGAATATTTGAGCGCCGCTTCGATGACCCGCGGATCGGTCGTGTCGATGACGAGCGGAACCTTGACCTTCTTCACGACCTGCTCGAGGAACCGGATCATGTCGGTCATCTCGTCGCGGTCCGGATCCTGCAGGCAGACGTCGATCACGTGCGCGCCGTTCTTCACCTGGGCGCGGGCGATCTCCGCCGCTTCCTCGTACTTGCCCTCGGCGATCAGCCGCTTGAACATGCGCGAGCCGAGCACGTTCGTCCGCTCGCCGACGAAGTACGGCCGGTTATCCGGCTCGATGTACACCGTCTCGATGCCCGATACGGCCGGCGGATGGCTTCCGGTCTCCGTGCGCGGCTTGTACGGCGCGAGCGCTTCGGCCAGCGCCCGGATATGCGCCGGCGTCGTGCCGCAACAGCCGCCCGCGATGTTGAGCCAACCTTCGCGTGCGAACTGCTCCATTTTCTTCGCAAGCGACTCCGGCGTCTCGTGGTAATGGCCGTTCTCGTCGGGCAGCCCGGCGTTCGGATAGCAGCTTACGGCCGTTTTCGCGATGGACGCGAGGCTCCGGATATGGTCGCGCATGAATTCGGGACCGGTCGCGCAGTTGAGGCCGATCGAGATGGGTTCCAGATGTTCGAGCGAGATGTAGAACGACTCGATATTCTGACCCGCCAGCGTCGTGCCCATCGGCTCGATCGTGCCGGAAATCATGACGGGCAGCCTCCGGCCGGCTTCTTCGAACGCCCGGTTCACGCCGATGCCGGCCGCCTTCACGTTGAGCGCGTCCTGGCACGTCTCGATGAGCAGCGCGTCGACGCCGCCCTCGATCAGTGCCATCGCCTGGACATAGTAGCTGTCGGCCAGCTCGTCGAACGTGACGCCGCCCGTGACGGACAGCGTCTTCGTCGTCGGCCCCATCGAACCGGCGACATAGCGCGGCTTGTCCGGCGTAGTATATCTCGCTGCGGCTTCGACCGCGAGCCGCGCCGCGGCGAGGTTGATCTCGCGCGCCTTGTCCGCGATGCCGTATTCGGCCAGCACGACGCTCGTCGCGCCGAACGTGTTCGTCTCGATGATGTCCGCGCCGGCCTCCAAATACGCCTCGTGAATGCCGCGGATCACATCCGGGCGCGTCAGGACGAGCATCTCGTTGCAGCCTTCCAGCTCTTCCCCGCCGAAATCGGCCGCGCTCAGGTTCGCCTGCTGGATCATCGTTCCCATCGCGCCGTCCAATATGAGAATGCGATGCTTCATCGCTTCCTGCAGGGTCGGTTTCGACATGGGCACACCTTCCGCCAAAAAAGTTAAGCATAATTCTATCAGAATGAAAACCGCAAGAAAAGTCCGGAAACGCGCCGGAGTCCGGGAACGGACGAATCCCCCTCCGGCATGAAGATTTTGTGGCGCAAGTTCGGCATCGGCCCATCCCGACGCTTCAATTCGGCATAAAGTGAAATGAATGGGGATGAGATCTGCGGAATTCAATCTGCGGAGGTGTGCCCGATGCCAGGATTGAGCCATGACAGGCGCGGTTGCGTCAAACCTCCGGCAAAGCATGCCCGTCGAAATCGCGTGAAACGGTTGAACGGGAAAACCGCGAAGCACCCGGTTGCGGCAGTCCGGAAACCCGTGCTGTTCCGAATCCGCCCCGTGGTGAAGCGTTATTTTTATATCGCGCCGCACGATATCCGCCTGAACGGGGGCCTGGTCCTGCATCCCCGCCAGTTTTCGGACGATTCGGGAGAACCGGCCTGCCGGTTCATGGATTTCGGACCGGACGGATATTTCAATTTATATGTAAACGGCATCCTGCAGGAGGGCAATCTGTACAAGGCGGACGCCTGCAAGCTGACCATCGCCCCCACGGAGCAAAGCATCCTCAAAGGCACGCCGATCATTCTGGAGTCCGTGGGATTTCGGGTTTGGCCGGGAAAATAGAAAATAGATGTTTGCGGCGGATCATTGGTCCAGACAACAGAGACGAGGGCCGAATATGATTTATCGTACGTTGGCCATGTCCGACAAGGAGGTTTGGGACCATGCCGCTTCAACTCATGAAAATTCGGATCGAAGCGACATCGTCGGTGGAAACGGGACCCCAGCCGCAAAAATTCTTCCATGTCACGACCACCCAGACCGATCCGGATGCAACCTTGACCATTGAAGTCGACAATTTCTTCACCGACACGGGAGATACGGCAACGGAACTGCCCGCACTGGCAACCGGAAACAGTTGGTATAACGTGTATGTCAACGGTGTGTTGCAAATGGAAGGTCTGACCAGATACACGCCCGGAACCTCGGGAACCGGCCAATTGGAGATCGATGTGCCCGATGGCGGTGAGCCCATACTGGCCGGAACTGCGGTGGTGCTCGAAGTCGTCAATTTCGTGCCGTCTTCCACCATTACCGTGAATACGTGATCTTCCGAACCGGGTGCGCCGTGCGCGCACCCTTCTGTTGTCGGACAAGCCGTCCGGAACGCGTCTCGCGCCGTCTCGAACAGAACTGCAACGATTGGTCCGGCCCCATCGACAAACGGGCGGAAATCATGTATAATGGGGCCAATGATTGATAAATCCTATTGGAAATGAGGGATTAAGATGGCCGAGATTCGCATCCGCAACACCAACGAACGGATCACCGGCGAGGAGAACGTGCGCGAATTTCTGAACGGACAAGGCGTCCTGTACGAGCATTGGGATACGTCCAAGCTTCCGGAGCATCTGCGGGAGAAGTTCGTGTTGAGCGATGAGGAGAAGAACGAGATCCTCCAGGCATACGACGCGGAAATCCGCGATCTCGCCGGCCGCCGCGGCTACCAGACGTGGGACGTCATCGCGCTGTCCGACGCGACGCCCAACCTGGATGAGCTGCTGAAGAAGTTCGAACAGGTGCACACCCACACGGAAGACGAAGTCCGCGCCATCGTCGCCGGCAAGGGCATCTTCATCATCAAGGGCAAGCCGGAAGTCGGCTACTTCGACGTGGAGCTTGAAGCGGGCGATGTCATCTCCGTTCCGGAAGGCAATCCGCACTACTTCACGCTGATGGAAAATCGCCAAATCGTCGCCGTCCGGCTGTTCATCGAGCCGGCGGGCTGGGTCGCCCATCCGTACGAAGATCCGGAATTCCAGAAAGCCTGAGTCGATCCCAACGTCGGAAGCCATCCGTTTCACGCCCGCCGGGGCATGAAGCGGATGGCTTCCCGCTTGGCTCACAGTCTCTCGAGCAGCTCCGGCAATTCGCGGAGCGACCGAATCTCATGGGCCGGTTCGATATCACCGGAACGCTCCAGACCGTGCCGATTGATCCACACCGAATCGATGCCGGCCGTGTTCGCGCCGAGAATGTCGGTGGTCAACTTGTCGCCGACCATGACGGCCTCCTCCGGTCCGATGCCGAGCAGCGACAACGCGTGACGGAAGATCGACACGGCAGGCTTGCCGTCGCCGAATTCGCCCGAGATGACGATATGATCGAAGTACGGCGCAAGCTCCGGCACGCCCGCCAGCTTCTCGCGCTGCAGATCGGGCGAACCGTTCGTCAGAAGCAGCAGCCTGTATCGGCCGCGCAGCCGGTCCAGCACTTCGAACGTCTCGTCGTACACGAACGGCCTCGCCCGGCGTTCCGCCGGAAACCGCTCGGCCAGTTCCGCCCCGAGCGCCTCGTCTTCGATGCCGACCGCGTACAAGCCCCGGGTCCACGACCGGCGGCGGTATTCGGGCGCGAGCGCCTCGAGCTTGCGGAATTCCTCCTGCTCGCCCGCGCTGAATTTGGCCCACAGGCCTTCAAACGGATTGATGCCGATCCGCCGGGTGAACGGCCAGGTCTCATACGATTCATAGAGCGCGCGCGCTTCGCGCCGGACCGCCGCCTCCAGCTCATCCGGATCGACGCCGGTCTTCCCGCTCGCGTAGCGGCATACCGCCTCAAACGCCTCCTTCACGCTGCGTTCGTCCCACAGCAGCGTATCGTCAAGATCGAACAGTATCGCTTGCTTCGCCATCCGGTTTCTCTCCCGTCATATCTTTGTCTGTTCATAGAAAGGGATCCGGTTGTCCTGCGCGAACTTCCGGAGCCGCTCCGCCATCTCGTCGATCGGATACCGGTTCAGCAGTCGCGAGAACACCCAGTTGCCGCCCTTCTTCGGCTCGATGATGACATAACCCGGCCGGATCACGGTGATCGACTGGATCGATCCGGCCGTCAGCGTTTTCGGACCCGTGAACTTGCGCGTGCCGACGAAGTCCTTCCCGACCAGCAGGTAGGGCCGCCGGAACCAGAACAGCGCCGCCAGCGCCAGGTAGCCCCCGATCGTCACCCAGAAGATGCCCGATTCGAACGGATTCGGCTGATTCGGAGCGTCGACGGGGATCGACATCATCGAAGCGTAGAAGCCGATGATCAGAATCAGCATGATCGGCAGCATGTAATTTCGGCCCCTGTAGCGGTCCGTCGCCGCCCCCGGCGAAGAGACGGGCGCGAGTCCGGCCTTCTTTCTCCGCTTGTTCAGTTGCTCGGTCGACTTGCGGACTTTCCTTTCCCACGATCGGGACAATGCGGCTCCCCCCTCCGTTTCAATGTTTGATGGTATCGCCAGCGTCGTCCGTCCATCGGATCACGTCGAGCTGACGCTTCAGATTTTGTCTGAAGCGGACCAGATATTGCCTCCGCAGCTCGTCCCGTTCGGCCTTCTCTTCAGGCGTGAGACCGACCGTCTTGTGCTTGCGCGCGAGCTCGTTGATGCGTGCGGTCAGTTGATCCATGCTCCGCTTCCTCCCGTGCCCCTGACATACCACACCTTACTTTGACATCCCGGGCTGACCGTTGTCAAGCGGAATGAAAAAGGGCCAACCGGCAGTACCGGTCGACCCCGCGAACACGAAACATTCCCATGCGGCGCATACCGCAATCTCTTCCGTTTGCGGTACTCCTGTGGCCTGTGCTTCCGTCGCCGGCCGGGAGCGAATCAGCGGCCGGACCAGTCGGGAATGACAAGCTGCTGGCCCGCCCGGATGACGCTGCCGTCCAGGCCGTTGCGCTTCTTGATCTCGTAAACGGCGCGGCGCGTGTCCATGCCCTCCGCCTTGTTCGCCGCGGCGATCTCCCACAGCGTCTCGCCGGCCGACACGATGACAACCGATTCCGAAGGTGCCGGAGCGGCGGGCGTCCGTTCCGCGGCGCCGGTGCCCATGATCATGAAACCGACGCTGACCAGCACGAGAAACAGCATGGCTGCGGCATAACGCATGATCGTGAACCCTTCCCCGCGCGGCGCGCGTTCTCCCCGGACCGCGGCGCTCCGGCCGCCGGTTCCCGCGCGGCGCTCCCGGATGGACATATCGCTGCGGCATTCACTCACATACATCATGGCCAACACCCCAAACAACTGTTCTCATTTCGCGGTTTCATCTTAACACGAACACTTGTTTGGCGTCAAGCATTTTCAGAACATTTGTTCCGCGAATGTTTGTTCCGTCCGCTCTCCCGCATCCGCCGAAATGCGAACCTGTGTTTTCGGGAACGAATGTTTGTGCGAACTCCGGTTCTGTGCTATAATTTGGAGTAACCAATGATCGATGGAGTTGAATGCCGTGTCCAGAATATCCAACCGCCAGCAAGCCATACTCGAATTCATCAAACGGGAAGTCCGCGAGAAAGGCTATCCCCCGTCCGTGCGGGAGATCGGCGAAGCCGTCGGCCTCGCATCCAGTTCGACCGTCCACGGCCATCTGGATCGGCTGGAGAAGAAAGGTCTCATCCGCCGCGATCCGACCAAGCCGCGCGCCATCGAAGTGCTGGACGACGAGAACGAGGACCGGTTGCCGTTCCCGCTCGCCATCACCCGCGTGCCGGTCGTCGGCAAGGTAACGGCGGGCGTGCCGATCACGGCGACGGAAAACATCGAAGAGTACTTCCCGCTTCCCGCCCATTTCACGGGCGACCACGAAGTGTTCATGCTCACGGTCAAGGGCGACAGCATGATCGAGGCCGGCATCCACGACGGAGACTATGTGATCGTGCGCCAGCAGCAGACGGCGCAGAACGGCGACATCGTCGTCGCGATGACGGAGGACGACGAAGCGACCGTCAAGACATTCTACAAGGAGCGCGACCACATCCGGCTGCAGCCCGAGAATTCGGCGATGGAGCCGATCCGGCTGAAGCACGTCACGATTCTCGGCAAGGTCATCGGCCTGTTCCGCAGCATCCGTTGATGATGTTGGGCTGTCCGCAAACCGCCTCCGAGGTTGGATTGCGGGCAGCCTTTTTTTGTGCCGAGCCGTTGCCCAATGTCGAAAGCGGCATTGCCTGCCGTTGGTGCTGGTCCGCCTGATTCGCAAGGCGAAAATAAAACGCCCGCCCGGCTGAACAGCCGGGCGGGCTTCCGCACATAAGCTCCGATTAAACGAATCAATACATCGTCAAATACTGGTCGCGCTCCCATTGATGGACCTGCATGCGGTACATGTCCCATTCGATTTCCTTCAACTCGTAGAAATGGGCCAGCGCATGGTCCCCGAGCGCCTCGCAAATCACTTCGTTGCGGACGAGTTCGTCCAACGCTTCGCGCAAGCTGGTCGGCAGCATCTGGATGCCTTCCTCGATCCGCTCCTCCTCGGTCATGACGTAAATGTTCCGGTTTACCGGCGCCGGCAGCCTCATCCGGTTCTTGATGCCGTCGAGCCCCGCCTTGAGCATGACCGCCAGGCACAGATACGGGTTGGCCGCCGGGTCGGGGTTGCGCACCTCGATCCGCGTGCTGAGGCCGCGCGATGCCGGAATGCGGACCATCGGGCTCCGGTTGCTGGCCGACCACGCGACGTAATTCGGCGCTTCGTAGCCGGGCACGAGCCGCTTGTAGGAGTTGACCGTCGGGTTTGTGATGGCCGCGAAGCCCCGCGCGTGATGCAGTACGCCGGCCATGAACCAGCGCGCGACATCGCTCAGGCCGAGCGGATCGTCCGGATTGAAGAACGCGTTCTCCCCGTCGCGGAACAGCGAGAGGTGGCAGTGCATGCCCGAGCCGTTGACGCCAAACAGCGGCTTCGGCATGAACGTCGCGTGCAGGCCGTGCTGCCGCGCGATCGTCTTGACGACGAGCTTGAACGTCTGGATCCGGTCCGCGGCCGTCACCGCGTCGGCATACTTGAAGTCGATCTCATGCTGGCCGGGCGCGACCTCGTGGTGCGAAGCCTCGATCTCGAAGCCCATCTCTTCGAGGGTAAGCACGATTTCCCGGCGGCAGTTCTCGCCGAGATCGGTCGGCGCGAGGTCGAAATAGCCGCCCTGGTCGTTCACCTCGTTCGTCGGATTGCCGCGCTCGTCGGTTTTGAACAGGAAAAACTCCGGCTCCGGCCCGACGTTCATCGTCGAAAAGCCGAGCTCCTCCGCTTCCTTCAGCACCCGTTTCAGGATGCCGCGCGGATCGCCGGCGAACGGAGTGCCGTCCGGCATGTAGACGTCGCAGATGAGACGGGCGACCCGATCTTCCGTCACCCAGGGGAAAATGACCCAGGTGTCGAGATCGGGATACAAATACATGTCGGACTCCTCGATCCGGACATAGCCCTCGATCGAGGAGCCGTCGAACATCATCTTGTTGTCAAGCGCCTTCTCGAGCTGACTGAGCGGAATTTCCACGTTCTTGATCGTCCCGAGCAGATCCGTGAATTGCAATCGGATGAACCGGACGTTCTGTTCCCGCGCGATGCGCAGGATGTCCTCCTTGGTGTAGCCCATCGTATCCTCTCCTTGCCGCGATTAAGGTTTATTGTTGTAGAACCTGGACAACTGGCCCTGAATGAGCGATGTCCTGCCGGGACGGCGCTCCAGCAGTTGCTGCTTGAGCAGACGGTGGAGCTGCAGATCCGTCAGTTCGCGGCGTTTGCTTTCCGTTTGCGGCGTAATGACCGTCGCTTCTTCGGACTCTTTTGAAACCGGATTCATGACTTGCTTGATTCCGGCGATGTTGACGCCTTTCTCGATGAGGGCTTTGATCTCCAGAAGACGCTCGACATCGTTGAAAGAGAACAGACGCTGGTTGCCCGAGGTCCGGGCCGGCATGATCAGACCGTGCTGCTCGTAATAGCGGATCTGACGGGCGGTCAAATCCGTCAGTTTCATCACGATGCCGATCGGGAAGAGCGCCATGTTCCTGCGGATCTCGTCACCCATGCCGCATCAACCTTCCAGTTTTTGTGATATGACTCCATTGTACCGACACTCACCAAAACGTGTCAAGGTATGTTAGGTTTAATCACAATGTTAGACTGTTCGGCAAGCCGTGTCAAGGCGGACAAAACGCCAAGTTTGGCGTGCGCGTACGTGAGCCCGCCTTGCATGTACGCAATGTACGGCTCGCGGATCGGCGCGTCGGCGGACAGCTCTAGGCTGCCGCCCTGCACGAACGCGCCGGCCGCCATGATGACGGGATGCTCGTATCCCGGCATGTCGCCGGGCTCCGGCACGGCGTGCGCATCGACGGCCGCCGCCTGCTGGATGCCCTGCACGAACGCGACGAGCTTGTCCGCCGCATCGAAGCGGACGGCCTGGATCAGGTCGGTTCTCGGTTCGTGCCAGCGCGGGTTCGTCTCGAAGCCGAGCTCCTCCAGCAGCGCCGCGGCGAATATGCTTCCCTTCACGGCCTGGCCGACCATGTGCGGCGCGAGGAAAAAGCCCTGGAACATCCAGCGCTGCATCCCCGCCGTCGCGCCGACCTCGCCGCCGATGCCGGGCGCGGTGAGCCGGCCTGCCGCCTTCTCCACGAGATCCGCCCGCCCGCAGATGTAACCGCCGGTGAGCGCCAGCCCGCCGCCGGGGTTTTTGATCAGCGATCCGGCCATCAAATCGGCTCCCGCTTCGACGGGCTCCGCCAGCTCCGTGAACTCGCCGTAGCAGTTGTCGACGAAGACGACGGCGTCGGGCTTGATCGCCTTCACCCGGCGGACCATCCCGCCGATCTCGGCGACGGAGAACGAGGCCCGCCAGTCGTAGCCGCGCGAGCGCTGGATCGCGACGACGCGCGTCCGCTCGCCGATCGCTCCGGCCGCGGCCTCCCAGTCGACGCCTCCGTCCGGCAGCAGCGGCACCTCGCGATAGCCGATGCCGAAATCGCGCAGCGACCCTTTGCCGTCCCCCGGCTCGCCGATCACCTTGTGCAGCGTGTCGTAAGGCCGCCCGGTCAAATAGAGCAGCTCGTCGCCGGGCCGCAGCACGCCGAACAGCGCGCAGCAGATCGTGTGCGTGCCGGAAGCGAAATGAGGGCGGACGAGGGCGGCCTCCGCGCCGAACACGTCGGCGTACACCCGGTCGAGCGTCTCGCGTCCGATGTCGTTGTATCCGTATCCGGTCGATCCGTGCAAATGAAAATCGCTCACCTTGTGACGCTGGAACGCGCGGATCACCTTCCATTGGTTCCGTTCCGCGATCCGGTCCGCCTCGCGGAGCCGCGGGGCGATCCGCTCCTCCACCGCCTCGGCGAGCCGGAGCAGTTCGCTGCTGATGCCATAGATCATCCGTTCTCCATCCCATCGCGCAATTTGCGGAAAGCCGCCGGACCCGTCGCGCCGCAACGAAACGGATCCGCGCGGCTTCCGACAGCCCCATTAAAGCACATTTCCGTTCCGGGTTTCAAACGCGCAGGCCGGTCGGGCGGAAAAAAGCCGGATCCGTCAAGGACCCGGCACCGTTCAGGCCTGCAGCGCGTAGGGCTGCAACTTGTATCCGTTCACCTCATACTCCCGCCGGTTAAGCCGCACCTCGATCCGCATCGTCTCGCCGTCATCCGAGGCTGACTGCCCGACGACTTCGCCCATCCGGTGGACAAGCGCGATCAGATCGCCCCGTGCCGACGGGATCGCGAACGCGCGGACCTCGCCGGTCAGCTTGTCCTGCACCGCGCGGCCGATCCGCATGCGGTCCTCCGCCGAGTACGCGCTGACAAGCAGCGCGTCCCCGTCCCGCCGGAGAAGCTGACGCTCTTCGTCAGCGCACCGATCGATCTTGTTGAACAGCACGATCCGCGGCTTGTCGCCCGCGCCGAGCTCGGTCAAAATCCGGTCGACCACCGCCATCTGCTCCTCCCGGTACGGCGAAGAGCTGTCCACGACGTGAAGGATCAGGTCGGCCTCCACCGCCTCCTCGAGCGTCGACCGGAACGCGGCGACCAGCTCGTGCGGCAGGTTCTGGATGAACCCGACCGTGTCCGTCAGAACGACCTCCGTGCCGTCCGGCAGCGTCCAGGCGCGCGATGTCGGATCGAGCGTCGCGAACAGTTGGTTCTCGACGTACACCTCCGCGTTCGTCAGCTCGCGCAGCAGCGTCGATTTGCCGGCGTTCGTGTAGCCGACCAGCGCGACCTGCGTGACGCCCGTCTTCCGCCGCCGCTCCCGCTGCACGTTCCGGTGGCGGACCACTTCCGCAAGCTGACGCTTCAGATCCGCGATCCGCTCGCGGATGTGGCGCCGGTCCGTCTCGAGCTTCGTCTCGCCCGGCCCGCGCGTGCCGATGCCGCCGCCAAGCCGCGAGAGATTCTTGCCGTGGCCCGCAAGGCGCGGCAGCAGATAACTGAGCTGGGCGAGCTCGACCTGGATGATGCCCTCCCGCGTCTTCGCCCGTCCGGCGAAAATGTCGAGGATGAGCTGCGTCCGGTCGATGATCTTCAGATCGAGCCCTTCCTCCAGATTGCGCACCTGCGCGCCGGACAGCTCCTGATCGAAAATCGCCGTCGTCGCGCCGAGCTCCTGCCCGACCGCCCGCAGCTCCTCCACCTTCCCCTTGCCGATGTACCACTTCGGGTCGGGCGCTTCCTTGTGCTGCGTCACCGCCGTCAGCACCTCGACGCCGGCCGTCTCCGCCAGCGCCACCAGCTCGCGCAGCGAATAGTCCGGGTCGACGCCGGCGCGCTTCATCCCGTCCGTCACCAGACTGACCAGTATCGCCTTCTCGCGGACAAAAGCATTCGTCTCGTGCAGCGTCGTCATGCCGCCAACGCTCCTTCAACGCCTGGAATGATCCATCCCCGAATGTCCGTCATTCATCCTCGTCCCAGCGCAGATCCTCCGGCCGGATCGTCATCAGTTCCTGCCGGCCGGGCTGACCGCTGCCGTACAGATTGAGCAGCCGCACCGCCTGATGGCGGATCGCCTTCTCGATCGTGTTGCGCACATAGCGCGCGTTGCTGAACGCGAACAGCGCGTCGCGCTTCTGCTCGGCGAGATGCCGGCGCAGCTTCTCGACCGCCTGCGGCTGCATCTCGTAGTCGCGTTCCTTCACCATCAGCTCGGCGATCTTCACGAGCTGATCCACCGTATAGTCCGGGAAGTCGATCCGGATCGGAAAACGGGACGGCAGCCCGGGATTCGAGAGCAGGAACATGTCGATCTCCGCCGGGTAGCCGGCGAGGATGAGCACGAACTGGTTCTTGTAGTCTTCCATCGCCTTGACCAGCGTATCAATCGCTTCCTTGCCGAAATCCTTCTCGCCGCCGCGCGCGAGGCTGTACGCCTCGTCCACGAACAGGACGCCGCCGAGCGCCTTGCGCACAAGATCCCGGGTCTTCTGCGCCGTATGCCCGATATATTCGCCGACGAGGTCCGCACGCTCCACCTCGATGAGATGGCCCTTCTGCAGCACGCCCATCTTCTGGAACAGCTTCGCCACGATGCGCGCGATCGTCGTCTTGCCCGTGCCCGGATTGCCGCGGAAAATCATGTGGTAGACCTGCGGGCCGACCGACAGTCCCGCCGCCGCGCGCAGTCCGGACACGTGAAGCAGCGCGTAGATTTCGTAGATGAGCGCCTTCACCTTCTCCATGCCGACCATCGCGTCCAGCTCGCGCTGGATTTCGGCGAACGGCGAGCCCGGCTCCACCGCCTTCGCCGTCTCGCCCGCCGGTTGTTCCGCCGGCTGCGCGGCCGGCTCGGCGGGCCGCAGAACGATGCTGATCTGACGCGAAGGTCTGGGCGCTCCCGTTCCGCCCGCCGCTGCTGCGCGACCGTTCATCAAGAACATCCCACCCTATCGCCAAATATCCGGACGGTGCAGACGGTCCGCCTGATGCCTTATCCATCTTTATTCGCGAGCGGCGCGGGATATTAGCAGAATCGGGTGATGTTGCGCGGGTTTCACAGACCGGGGCGGTCGGGAATCTGCAGCCCCTCCCGCTCCATGACGGCCCGGCTGCAGGCCGGATTCCCGCACGTGTCCCGCGCCCGGGCTCGATCAGCAGCCGCTCCTCCGGCACGCCGAGCGCGGCGAGGGTATTCCGCATTCCTTCGGCTTCCGTCAAGCCGGCCTCGTGTTCGCCGGCCTCAGTTCGGATCTTTCCCGACAGCCCGCTCCGCGAGCTGCTTGCGGTGCCGCAGGCTGAGCGTGAAATAGCGGAACCGGCCGTTCCGGATCATCGACAGCAGCCGTTCCGCCGTCTTGCGCGCCATTTCCGCGTCGCGCTTCGACACCTCGCCGTTCTTCACCGCTTCCTCCAGTTCGTCCTCGTCGAGCAGATACACTTCCCCGGTCGGCAGCACGACGATGTCCAGATACAGATCGTCAAACCACGGCACCTTCTGGTCGGTCATGCCCTGGTTCTTGCAGATGTCGATGTACCATTGCACGACCTTGCCCTTGTCGTCGAACATCGTCGTGACCACGAAATGCTCGCCTTTCGGGAAATGCTGCATCCACAGATAGCCCCGGTTCGCGAGGCACAGCCTTCTGCCGTTGTACTCTTTCCAGAGCGGTTCGCGCAACTCGTGAATTCGGTAGAACGTAACCAGGCCGCGATAGTCGTCGCCGTCCAGCGCCAGGCAACTGTAGCTCCTGCGCAGGATGCGACGCCAATTGGCCCGATCCGAGAATTTTCGTTTCATGGCAAGATACCTTTCCGCATGGGATGAGACTCTTTATGAAAAAAGATTACCACAACTGTCCGCTCATCACCAGTTCACCGCGAAACGATCCGCCATCGCCGCGCGTCAGCCTGCCGGCTCGCCGAAGCCCTGAGCCGGCTCTTCCGTTTCTACGCCGGGCTCGCCGGGTCCCGGACCGGCCGGAAGCCGGGTTTCATCACCGGCCTGTTCGCCGCCCGGGCCTCCGGCCGGGCCGTCATCCGGAGGCAAGACGCCGCCATCGTCCTGCGCGCCGTTGTCCTGTTCGCCATTGCCGCCGCCGGAATCGCCGGGGAGCGGCCATTCGGGTTCGGGCCATTCCGGTTCGGGCCAATCGGAGCCTTCTCCGCCCTCCGGCCCGCCGTCGGTCCCGTCCTCCGGCAATCCGGGTTCCATCCCGGCTTCTTCCGGCACCGTCACGCCGCGCACCGTCGAAGCATCGCCCTCGATCGCGTGCTCCTTGTCCCAGGCGGTGACGTAGTACTCGTACGTCATGCCCGGCACGACCGCCAGGTCGAGCGCCGTCGTATGCTCCGTGACGGTCAGCAGTTCGAAACCGTCCTCACCCCCCGCCTTCCGGTAGACGCGGTAGAGAAGACCGTCTCCCTTCTGTCGCGCCCACGTCAGGCGGACGCCGAAATCCGCTTCGCTCCAGACAACCGAGAAGCCTCCGACGGTCGGCGGCTTGGAGACCGTCACCACGCCCTCCGGCTTCACGAAATCGGACTTCGGAACATTCTTCAGCGCTTCCCCCATCACCGTGGCGAACATCGCCGCCGCCATCGAGCTGCCGCGCTTCAGCACGTGCTGCTCGTCCGTCCGGTCGTAGCCCATCCAGACGGCGGCCGTCCACTCCGGCGTATAGCCGACGAACCAGACGTCGCGGTTGCCGCTCGACTTGAATCCCGGTATGCCGTGCTCGGTCGTCCCGGTCTTGCCGGCGACCGGCCGCCCGATGCGCGCCTTCGTGCCCGTGCCGCCGCGTTCCAGCACCCCCTGCAGGATCTCCGTCACATACCAGGCCGTCTCGGCCCTGATGAGCCGCTTCGCCGCGGGCGCCTTGTACTCGTAGATCACTTTCCCTTTCCTGTCCTCGATGCGCGTGATCGCGTGCAGGTCGACAGAGACGCCGCCGCTCGCGAACACGCTGTAGGCCGCCGCCATCTCCATCGGCGACACCCCGCGCGTGAGCCCGCCCAGGGCGATCGCCAGATTGCGGTCGTCCGCGTCCAGCTCGATGCCGAGCCGCTTTGCAAATTCGATGCCCCGGTCGACGCCGATCTCATTGAGCAGCCACACTGCCGCCGCGTTGCGCGATTCCTTGACCGCCTGGCGCATCGTGATCTTGCCCGCGTATTTGCCGCCCGAGTTGGCCGGGCAGTAGTCGCCGTAGCAGCGCTTCTCGTCCGTCAGGATCGACCAGGGGTACCATTCGCCCGTCTCGAGCGCCGGGCCGTATACGGCGATCGGCTTGAACGACGAGCCCGGCTGGCGCGGCTGCACCGCCCGGTTCAGCCCCTTGTTCTGGTACTCGCGTCCGCCGGCCATCGCCTCGATCTCGCCCGTCCGGTGGTCGATGATGACCATCGCGCCCTGAACGATCCGGTCGTCCGCGCTTTCCTCGAAATTGGCGGGGTCGGCGAACGCCTTCTCGACGATCCGCTGCGCGTTCGTGTTGAGCGTCGTGTAAATCCTGTACCCGCCGATGCGCAGCTCCTCCTCCGTCAGGCCGGTCACCCGCTCCGCTTCGGTGGCGACATAGTCGACGAACGCCGGATATTTCTGCGCCGCCGAGCCCGCGTAGGCGTTCTCCGGCGGCTCGTATTCGGCCGCCTTCTTCTTCGCCTCCTCCGCCTGCTCCGCCGTGATCAGCCCCTGCTGCTCCATCAGCGCGAGCACGACGGCCATCCGTTCGAGCGAACGGTCCAGGTTGCTGATCGGATTGTAGACGTTCGGCGCCTTCGGGATGCCGGCGAGCATCGCGATCTCCCAGACCTCGAGATCGTTCAGATCGCTCTTGCCGAAATAGAGCTTCGACGCCGCCAGGATGCCGTGCGCGCCCCTGCCGAAATAGATCCGGTTCAGATACAGCTCGAGGATCTCGTCTTTCGACAGGTTGTTCTCGAGCGCCACGGCGATCGACGCTTCCGACGCCTTGCGGAAAAAGGTTTTGTCGTGGCTCAGGAACATGTTCTTCGCGAGCTGCTGCGTGATCGTGCTGCCGCCTTCCACCATGCTCCGCGCCATGATGTCCTTCACGATCGCGCGGCCGATCGCCCAGAAGTCGAGTCCTTCATGCTCGTAGAACCGCCTGTCCTCGACCGCGACGAACGAGCGGTAGACCAGTTCCGGAATATGCGAAAATTCCACGTACTCCCGGTTCTCGACCGTCGCGAGCGCGGCCGCTTCCCGGCCGTCCTTGTCGTAGATGACCGTCGTCTCGGCGAATTCGAACGCCTTCTGGTTCGCCGCGAGAATCCGTTCCCCGTTCAGCACGATGAGCAGATAGCCGACCACCGCGCAGACGACCATGAGACAGCCGGCGGCCAGAAACCAGCCGAACCAGTGCCTGCCTCCACGCTTCTTTCCCGACTTGCCGGATGTCTTGCCGCCGGCCGGACGCTTCGGTTTCCGTTCCGTCGCCACAGCAGACTCCCCTCCTCCTGATGCCTGTTCTCTCTATTCTTTCCCGAATTTGCGGAAACAAAAGAACAACCCACGGCCGGCCGCGCGATCGCGTCATGCGCGACCGCCGCGGCGCAAGGGGGCGGGTTGCTCCTTGTCGATCCGTTATTTCAATTGACGACGCGGGCGTACGAAAAGTTTCGCGCTCCCGATCAGGATTCGGACGCCGAATCCGGCATGAGCGACACGCTGCGCTGCGGGGTAAAGGTCGAGATCGCGTGCTTGTAAATCATCTGCTGACGGCCTTCGCTTTCGATGACGATCGTGAAGTTGTCGAATGCCCGGACGACGCCCCGGATCTGGAAACCGTTCGTCAGGTATACCGTCACGGGCACGCTGTCCTTGCGAAGATGATTGAGAAACGTATCCTGAATATTGATGGATTTGCTCATGGGCCGTTACCCCCGTCGAAAAGATTGGTTACTAAATATATTCAGCCTGAACCCCGAACTTTCCTGTTATTATAGCATGAATGGCTTCCAGATTGGCGAGAAAATTTGCTTCGTCCGTCACGTCCACCCATTCGATCCCGCTCATCCGCCCAAACCAGGAAAGCTGCCGCTTCGCGAAACGGCGCGTGTTGCGCTTCAGCCGCCCGACCGCTTCCTCCAGGGAAAGCCCTTCGGTGAGATGCGGCACGATCTCCTTGTAGCCGATCGCCTGCATCGAGGTCGCTTCCGGCGGCACGCCGCGCGCAAGCAGCCTCCGCACCTCTTCGACCAGCCCCGCTTCGATCATCGCGTCGACGCGTCTGTTGATGCGATTATACAGCACCTCGCGATCCATCGTGAGTCCGATCAGGCAGAACGCGTACGGCGACTCCCTCGGCCCGCGAAAGGCCGTCACCTTCGCCGACATCGCTTCCCCGGTTCCGAGCGCGATCTCGAGGGCGCGGATGACGCGTTTGACGTCATGCGGATGAAGGCGCGCCGCGGATTCGGGGTCGACCTCCCGCAGCCGCGCGTGCAGCGCTTCGGCTCCGTGCGTCTCCGCGTACGCCTTGAGCTCGGAACGGATCCGTTCGTCGGACGGCGCTTCGGGAAAATCAAACCCGTACAGGAGCGACTCGATGTAAAGCCCCGTCCCGCCGACGACGAACGGCAGCCGGCCGCGCGCGACGATCTCTTCGATGAGCGCCCCGGCAAGGCGCTGGAACTCGCCTGCGGCGAACGGCTCCTCCGGATCGCGGATGTCGATCAGGTGGTGCGGAACGCCCCCCGTCTCTTCGGGCGCGATTTTGGCGGTGCCGATGTCCATGCCGCGGTACACCTGCATCGAATCGCCGGATATGATCTCGGCATTCCATCTGCGCGCGATTTCGATGCTGTAGCGCGTCTTGCCTACCGCCGTTGGTCCGACGAGCACGAGCAGACGGGGCTTGCCGGTGCGCGGATCAATGACGTTCAACGCGAATCACCCCGTAGGCGACGGCGGATGTCTTTTTCGGCTTGACCCAAGTGAAGCCGAGCCGCTCGAACTCGCCGCTGTCGCGGTTCTCCTTCAGCACGACGGCGCGCCGGGCGACCCGCATCGCCTCGCGCACGGCTTCCGGCGAAATCGGCGCCGGGTTGGCAACCCCGCGCAGCGGTTCCATGCCCGACGATTCGTAGACCGGTATGCGGAACATCGGGTCGAAATAGACGATGTCGACGCATTTCTCCGGCAGGGACGACAGGTATTCGGCATGGTCGGCGCGGATCAGTTCGATCCGGCGCAGGGCGGCATCGGCATCCTCCATTCCCGTCGCGTAGGCGCGCAGGCCTTCGCGCACGATCGCGTGCAGCGCCGGCTCGCTCTCGAGGGCGATGACGCGGCCCGCCGGTCCGACGGCCCAGGAGAACACGAACGCGTCTCCCGCGAGCCCCGCCGTGCAGTCCACGACGGTGTCGCCCGGCCGGACGCCGCTGATCTCGACGAGCGGGTCCCGGACGCCTTCGCGCAGCCGTTTGACGCGGACGAGCGCCATGCCCGGATGGTAGCGCAGCGGCTGGCCGCCGTCGCCGGTATGGAGCCTGAGTCCGTCCGGCGGTCCGACGACCAGCACGCGGTCGTCCTTGTGCCGCCTCCGGAGCGCGGCCAGCGAGGCGCCGCCGCGCGGCACGTATCGGCCGCCCAGTTCGGCGGCCAGCGCCTTCGCCCGCGCCATCTCCTCCTCCGTCGGCTTCATGCCGGTCGTCACGATCATCACATCACCCGTTTGAACATTTTCTCGAGTTGATAGGTGGAAATGTGAACGACGATCGGCCGGCCGTGCGGGCAGGTGTACGGCTGGCCGCAGGCGGACAGCCGGGCGATCAGCGCCTCTCCCTCTTCGCGGGTCATCCGGTCGTTCGCCTTGATCGACGCCTTGCAGGCGGTCATGATCGCCGCCTTCTCCCGCAGCTTGCCGATGTCGATCACCTTCTTCTCCGCGAGGATCCATTCGGCCATCTCTTCGATGATGTCCTTCTCGCTGCCCTGCGGCAGCCATTCGGGATACGCCCGCACCAGAAAAGCGTTCCCGCCGAACGGCTCGAGCTCCACCCCGGCCGCGGCGAACGCGTCGAGCCTGCCGCGGATCGCCTCGGCCTCGCCCGGCGTGAACTCGAGCGTGATCGGGACGATCAGCGTCTGGCTCAGGTTCGGCGGCTCGGCGAACTTGCGCAGATAGTACTCGTAATTGATCCGCTCGTGAGCCGCGTGCTGGTCGATCAGGTACAGCCCGTCCTCGCCCTGCGCGAGGATGTAGGTGCCGTGCAGCTGGCCGATCCAGGACAGCTCGGGGAACGGGCGGCGTTCGGGAGCGTCCGCTTCCGTTCGCATCTGCCCGGCCGGTACGCCGGCAAACGCCGGCTTGGCTCCGGTTGCGTCCGCCGAATCGGCCGCATCGGCCGGCCTCATGTCCGTCAAGCCGGCCCGTTCCGGAACGCGCATCGTCGTCTTCGCCGGACCGTCCGCCGCGGACGCGGCATCGGTCCGGTACGCCAGGCCGGCCGCGGCCTCGCGGAACGCTTCGGCATCCAGCTTGTCGGAAGGCCGGTACAGACGCTCCGCCGCGTCGCGCGGCAGAACGTGACCCGCCGCCGGACGGGGCGATGGCGCCGCCGGAACCTCGCGCCGCAAGCCGGCACCGGCATCCGTCGGCCGGGTGCCGGAGCGCTCCGCCGGAGCCGGCGAAAACGTAAGCCGCTCCTGGATGACCGCCGGCTTCACCCCGGAAGCGGACGCCGACGGAATGTGACGGGTCCGTCCGAGCGCTTCGCGCAGCGCCGACACGACCAGCTCCTTCAGCTCCGCCTCCTTGCTGAAGCGCACCTCCTGCTTCGACGGATGGACATTGACATCGAGCAGGCCGGGATGCATGCCGACTTCGAGCGCGACGAGCGGATAGCGTCCGACCGGAAGCAGCGTGTGGTACGCCTCGAGGATCGCCTGCTGGATCGCGAAGCTGCGGATGTACCGGCCGTTCACGATCGTCGTGATCCCGCTCCGGTTCGCCCGGGTCAATTCCGGCTTCGACAGCCAGCCGTCGAGCCGGTAATCCGCGTTCTCGGCGGTCGCGCGCAGCATCTGCCGGGCCGATGACGCGCCGTAAATGGCGGCGATCACCTGCAGCCGGTCGCCGGTGCCGTTCGTGCGAAGCAGCGCATTGCCGTTGTGCGCAAGCGAGAACGCGATTTCCGGATGGGACAGCGCGAGCCGGTTCACGCAATCGGAAATGTGGCCGAGCTCGGTCTGGATCGTCTTCATGTATTTCAGCCGGGCCGGCGTGTTGTAGAAAAGATCGCGCACGAGGATGTCCGTTCCCCGCGGCGCCGCGGTCTGCTCGTTGGCGCGCACGTGCCCGCCTTCGAGGACGATCCGGCGCCCCAGGCCGGAATCATCGGCGGAGCTGACGCACGTGACGCGCGAGACGGCCGCGATGCTCGGCAGCGCTTCGCCGCGGAAGCCGAGGGTCGCGATGCGGAACAGATCCCGGTCCGTGCGAATTTTGCTCGTCGCGTGCCGCTGGAACGCGAGCTCCAGATCGTCCGGCCGGATGCCCGAGCCGTCGTCCCGCACGCGGATGGAGGTGAGACCGCCTTCTTCGACCGCGATATCGATCCGGGTCGCCCCCGCGTCGATCGCGTTCTCCGCCAGCTCCTTCACGACCGACGCCGGCCGCTCGACCACCTCGCCCGCGGCGATCCGGTTCGCGAGCTGCTCGTCCATCACCCGAATGATGCCCATTTCGGTTCCCCCGCTTTCCGCTTCCCGGTCCGGTGCGCCCGGGTCAATGCTCGTTCAGCTTCGTTTTCATTTCGTGGATCCATTGCATCGCCATGAGCGGCGTCATGTTCATCAGGTCGACCTTGCGAAGCTGCTCCAGCACGTGCGTCTCGGCGGCGCTGCGCTTCGGTTTCGGCGGCGCGGACGGCTCCTCGAACAGCGCGAGCTGGAGCGGCGCTTCCCGCGCGGCGGCCGACTCGCGCGCAGACGCGGGATCCGCGGCGGACGCGGGCGTCCAACCGGTTCCGCCTCCCGCGTCTTCCACTCCGATCGATTCGCGCTGTGCCGGTTCCGCCGGTTTCTTCGCCGCGCGGGGTTCGTCCTGTTCCGCCTGATGCAGCAGCTCGTACGCGCGCGCGATGATCGAATCCGGCAGTCCCGCGAGCTGCGCGCAGTAGATGCCGTAGCTCGTCCCCGCCGCGCCCGGCACGAGCTTGCGCAGGAACGTCACGGCGCCCTCCTCTTCCGCGACCGCCATGCAGCCGTTCACGAGGCCGGGAAGCGTCTCCTCGAGCCGCGCCAGCTCGTGGAAATGGGTGGACACGAGCGCCTTGCACCCGATCCGGTCGTGGACGTATTCGATCACCGCCTGGGCGATCGCCATCCCTTCCGACGTCGACGTGCCCCGGCCCAGCTCGTCGATGATGACGAGGCTCCGCTTCGTCGCCCGCTCGGTCATGACCTGGATGTCGCGCATCTCGACCATGAACGTGCTTCTCCCGCCCGCCAGGTCGTCCGCCGCCCCGATCCGCGTGAAGATCCGGTCGGTCAGCGGAATCTCGGCGCGCCGGGCCGGCACGAAGCAGCCGATCTGCGCCATGATGCACAGCAGCGCGGCCTGGCGCATGTACGTGCTCTTGCCGGCCATGTTCGGACCGGTGATGAGCAGCATCGGCGTCTCCGCGGTGAGCCGCGTCCCGTTCGCGATGAACGGCTGGTCGCCGGTCATCGTCTCGACGACCGGGTGCCGCCCGTCCTCGATGACGAGATCATAGCCTTCGGTGATGACGGGCCGGACGTAGCGCCGCTCCGCGCTGACGGTCGCAAGCGACTGGAGCGCGTCGATCGCGGCAATCGCGCCGGCCAGCTTCTGCAGCCGGTCGATTTCGCCGGCGATCCGGTCGCGGAGCTCGACGAATTTGCGGTATTCGAGGTCGATCATTTTCTCCTCGGCCTCGAGGATGAGCTGCTCCTTCTCCTTCAGCTCCGGCGTGACGAAGCGCTCCGCGTTGGCCAGCGTCTGCTTCCGCTCGTAGCGGCCCTCGGGCAGCAGCGCCAGGTTCGCCTTCGACACCTCGATGTAGTAGCCGAACACCTTGTTGTAGCCGACCTTGAGCGACTTGATGCCGGTCGCCTCGCGCTCCTTGCGCTCGAGTTCGGCGAGCCATTGCTTGCCGTTCACGCTCGCTTCGCGCAGCCTGTCCAGGTATTCGTCGCAGCCGCTCTTGATAAGGCCGCCGTCGCGCACCGAAACCGGCGGATCGTCGACGATGATCGCCTCGATCCAGTCCGCGATGTCGGCGCACGTGTCGAGGTTGTCCACGATTCCGGCGAGCGCCGGAGTCCCGGACGCGCTGCAGAGTCCGGCGATTCGCGGCGCCTGGCGGAGCGACGTCTTGAGCGCGATGAGGTCGCGCGCGTTCGCGCTCCCGAACGCGATCCGGCCGACGAGCCGCTCGAGATCATAAATTTCGTTCAGCGCTTCGCGCAGCTCTTCGCGCAGCATCAGGTCGGCGTGCAGCTTCTCCACCGCGTCCAGCCGCTCTTCGATCGCGGCGCGGCTGAGCAGCGGCTTGTCGATCCACCGCCGGAGCGTGCGGGCGCCCATCGCGGTGCGCGTCCGGTCGAGCAGCCAGAGCAGCGAGCCGCGGCGGGTGCGCTCGTGCACCGTCTCGGTCAGCTCCAGATTGCGGCGCGTATGCAGGTCGAGGATCATGTACTGGTTCGCTTCGTACTCGCGGAAGCGCTTGAGGTGGACGAGCGCGCGGCGCTGCGTCTCCTCCAGATAGGCGGTCAGCACGCCGACCGCGCGGCGTCTTGCGGGCGAGAGTCTGCGCAGCGCGTCTTCGCCGAACCGGCTTGCGAGGCCGGCCTCGTCGATCGTCTCCCGCGGGGTGTACACGACATGGCGTCCCGCCATGGCGGGGGAATGTTTCAGCTTCGCGAGGACGGATTCGGCGCCGACGATCTCGCGCGGCTGGTAGACGCCCGTCTCGTCCGCGATCGCCTCGATCTGCGCGGGGAACGAGGTCACGTACAGTTCGCCCGTCGACAGATCGCACACCGCCAGCCCGCAGACGCCGTCCTCCTCGGCGAGGCCGGCGATGAAGTTGTTGCCCCGCTCCTCGAGCGAGCGCGTCTCCATGATCGTGCCGGGCGTCACGATGCGGACGATCTCGCGCCGCACGACGCCCTTCGCGGTGGCGGGGTCCTCGACCTGTTCGCAGATCGCAACCTTGTAGCCTTTGTCGATCAGCTTCGCGATGTAGCTTTCGGCGGAATGGTACGGCACGCCGCACATCGGAATCCGCTCCTCGGCGCCGCCGTCCCGGCCGGTGAGCGTGATCTCCAGTTCGCGGGCGGCCAGGATCGCGTCGTCGAAGAACATTTCGTAGAAGTCGCCCAGACGGAAGAACAGAAACGCGTCCTTCACCTGTTCCTTGATCGCCAGATATTGCTGAATCATCGGCGTGTATTGAGCCGTCATGCCGCCCCTCCCATGATTACCGGCTGCGCGCCGGACATCATTGGTCATTATACCAGAAAGCGATTCGCGCGGGGAGCGAAGGGGCAAGCAAGAGCATCACGTGCCGCCAAAATCAGACCGAATGCGTACGGCAGACCCGTCGACGGCATCCGGTTCCGATTGCGGCGCCGACGAAGTCGATTTGTCAGCCGCGATCCCCCACTTCGGACGGATATCGTCATCCTCGCACCACACCGCGCCCCGCTCCAAGGCGGCGAAAAACGGCGCGAGCCAGCGCCGGTGCATTGCGTAGCCGGGCACGCGGCGCATCGCGTCGTGCGCCCGGCGCGCCATCGCGCGCAGCGCTTCCCGGTCGCCTTCGTAGTAGGCGCGCCGGCCCGCCGCCGTCTCGCTCGGCAGCCCCGTCAGCATCGCAAGCTCCGCGGTGTGCCGCGCGGCCAGCAGGGCGGCCGCGAACGCCGCCTGCGCGGCGAGCGGCGAGACGAGCCAGCTCGGCGGGGTCCGGTATTCGAAGCCGTGCCGCTTCACGCGGAAATCGCCGAGCGCGCCGTAGCGCGGACGCCGCCGCAGCCCGCGCGCGTCCTCCGCCGCGGCCAGCGGCAGCGCGACGCAACTGTCGAGCACGCGCAGCAGCCGGGCGTTCGGCGGCACGTTCAGATGCAGATGCCCGCCGAGCGCGAAGCCCGGCACCGGCATCCCGCCCGCGAGCCAGCGGAGCGGCCGCCCGGCCGAAGCCGCCAGCGCCGCCGCCCGCCGCATCAGCCCGCGGATGCCGCGCATGAGCCCGTCCGGATCGGGCGCCGGATCGGGCCGCAGCTCCGCGACCGGACAGCGGAGCTGCCCGCGCACGCGCAGCGCGTCGCTGCCGGCCGCCCCCTCGCGCGGAAAGAACCGCGAAGCGGAGACGACGCGGCCGTCCGGACCGACGAGCAGAAACTCGGGATCCGCTCCGATCAGCAGCTCCCGGCGGCGCCCGGTCTCCGCTTCCTCCGCCAGCTCCGCGCGGAACGCGCCGATCGCCTCCCGCCATAGCGGCAAATCCCGTTCCAGCGGTTCGCCGAACGGCCCGGCGACCCGCACCGCGCCGTCGTCGGATGCCGCGAGCGTCACCGTGCCGAAGTCGCGGCCGGCCGCATAGAGCGCCTTGACGGCCGCCGCTTCGAGACGGAGCCGCAGCGGATGCGGCCCGTCCCAGTCGGCGGGCAGCAGCCCCGCCCCCGGACCGACGCGCCGGACCGTCAGCGCCCGCAGATGGAACACCGGCACCTCGAACAGGCGTAGCGCGGGAGCGTCCGGCGGCGCGGAACCGGACAAGCCCGGCGGCGCGATCGCAAGCAATGGCGCCGGCGGCCGCGCGGATTCCCGACTGCGTCCGGGTTCGAACCCGCCCGCTGCGCCGCCCGGCGGCGCATGCCTGTCCGCCTCGATGCACGCGAATCCCTTCCCGTCCGGCGCCGGATCCATCCTGACGCCCGCCATCCGCATCCGTTCGATGTCGTCCCGATCCGGTCCCGGCCGCCCGTCCATCAGCCAGACGCCGGGACCGAACCCGCCATCCGCGGCGCCGCGTCCCCGCCGGCATCCGATCACCGCGTCCCCGCTTTCCGGATTGCCGTCCCTGCCCGTGACCGGCAGCGCCAGTTCGTCCGCGACGGCGGCCAGGACACCGCTGCCCGCCGCGGCTTCATCGATCCACAATCTGCCCGCCATCCCGCGCCTCCCCCGCCGCGCCGCGCGCGTACCGTTCCGACTCACGCGAAAACGACATCCGCCTCACTCCGACACCCGCCCATTCGACAAAAAAGAGGGCATCCGCCCTCGAAAACGTGAACCTGTTCGCATATCCTGCATATGAGAACCGGCCATTGCAGATCCGGAAAACGGCCGACCCACACGCCAGCCGCCCGCCGGCTTACAGCTCGTCGTCCAACAGTTCCGGATCCAAATCTTCGTAGCCGCCGTCGTCGAACCCGTCGAACACTTTGTCCTCGCCGCCGCATCCTCCCGGGCACACGGCGACGCACACCTTCGTCTCCGCGATCATCTCGACGGCGAACTCGCGCTCGACGCGCACGACGACATCCGCGCCGCTCGACGAAATCTTCGCCTCGACGCAGCTCGGCTCCTGCGTCGCCGTGGCGTACACTTCCTCGGTCGAAGCCCGGTGCTTCGGGTCGACGTAGGACAGCGGCACAAGTTCGGAATATGAGACCGTCTCCTTCGCCACGTCCGTCTCGGAGTTGCGGTTGTAGGAGTACCAGATGTTGATGTCGTAGGTGCCGATGACCTCGATGCCGTCGCCCGACCGGACCGCTTCATATTGATGATTGATGATCCAGGCCCCGAGAATGCTGGTCGGCCGGTGGGGCGGCGTGACGGTGTGGGAGACGGTGGAGAACTTGCGACCTTTTCCGCAGACAGCCTTCGTGATTATCTCTCTGCACTTCAGCTGTTTATCTGCAATTGCCATGCGGTTTAAACCTCCTCCATGCGATCATTCAGTTAAAGTCTATGCAGGACATGGGCGAATGTTGATTGCGCGCGCGGCATCTTCAGCTTTATGTTTATGCGTCGCAGGTCCGGATTTAGTATCATTCGCCGAAAAAAAATCCGCCGCATCGACCATCCGCCCGTCCCGGTTGCGCGGCCGGACAAGCCCGAATCTCGTCGAAACCGGCCGGCCGCGTCCCAAGTCCCTCGGACTTCGCTCACCTTGCCCGGTATCCCGGCGACAGCCGCGCCTCGAGCATCGCGACGAGCCCGTACATGACGGCGGCGACCGCGCCGATCACGATGAGCGAAGACAGCACAAGCGTAAAGTTGAACACCTGGAATCCGTAGATGATCAGGTAGCCGAGTCCGCGTCTTGCCGTCAAAAACTCCCCCACGATCACGCCGACCCACGACAACCCGACGTTCACCTTCAATGCCGAGACGATCGTCGGCAGCGATCCGGGCAGCACCGCCAGCCGGAACACCTGCGTGCGCGTGCCGCCGAACAGCCGCACCACCTTCAAATAGTTGGCGTCGATTTCGCGGAAGCGGCCGTAAATCGTGAGCGTCGTGATGATGATCGTCACCGCCACCGCCGTCATGATGATCGAGAGGTACCCCGGCCCGAAGCCGACGATGAAGATCGGGCCGAGCGCGACCTTCGGCAGGCTGTTCAGCACGACCAGATACGGATCGAGCGTGCGCGAGACGACCGGGAACCACCAGAGCAGCGCCGCGAGCAGCGAGCCGCCCAGCGTGCCGAGCACGAAGCCGGCGGTCGTCTCCAGGACGGTCGTCATCGTATGCGGAACCAGCGACCCGGAGGCGGCGAGCTCCGTCAGCGTCCGCGCGATTTTGAGCGGGTAGCTGAACAGCAGCTCGTCGATCCATCCGGAGCGGACGGCCGTCTCCCACAGGATGATGAACGCGGCGAGCAGCGCGGCCTGAAGCGTCCGGACCAGCACCGTGACGCGAACGGCCCGCTTGCGGTATGCCCGCTCAAGCTCGCGGATCCAGCCGCTCTCCTCCTCGCCGGGCATGGCTTGCGCTCCCCCCTTCCGAATCCTGGATCAAGCCGCGCAGCCGATGGAACAGCGGGCCGAAATCCGGATCCCAGCGCGCCTCGGACGGCTGCCGGGTGCGGATCGACGCCGGCACGTCCAGCACGGTCCGGATGCGGCCGGGAGACGTGGCGAGGATGACGACGCGGTCGCTCATCGCGGCCGCCTCCTCCAGATCGTGCGTCACGAGCACGGCCGTCACGCCGCGCTCGCGCACCGTCTCCCATACGAGATCCTCGAGCTGCAGCCGAATGAGCAGATCGAGCGCCGAAAACGGCTCGTCGAGCAAGAGCACCTCCGGCTCCCGCGCCAGCGTCCGCACGAGCGCGGCCCGCTGCCGCATCCCGCCGGAGAGTTCGTGCGGATAGCGGCGGGCGGCTCCGGCAAGGCCGAATTCGGCGAGCAGCCGGTCGACCCGGCGCACGGCCTCCGGACCGCGCGCGCCTGCGATTTCGAAGCCGATGAGCGCG
>Ga0207866_1000389_pt1 | contig 66427 bp, 79 predicted proteins | sample HigsolmetaAR203D_FD_184835 | JGI IMG/M metagenome (GOLD analysis project Ga0207866, IMG submission 184835) | Ionic liquid and high solid enriched microbial communities from the Joint BioEnergy Institute, USA - AR20-3-D (SPAdes) (version 2) ...
CCCTTGTTTTCATACCAGTCGAACCAATGTGGTTCAAAGTCCGTTCGTTGTCCATATGCAACTCGATTTTTTCCATCATGATATAGTTCTGCATGGACCATTTTGAATACACCATCATGATGGACAACAACTGTGTAGTCATCACTTTTTTCCCATTCCCATGCTCGAACATATCCAAGCACTTCCCAATCAGGAAAAATGCTTTGTAGTCTACTCAATATGACGTTATCGACTTTTCTTCCATCTTCTACAAAATCAAATATTGTCATTTGCATGGAATCAGCTCTCCTTTTGTGATTCTATAAATCGCTTGATTCTTGCATCCGCATAAGGTTTGCCCGACCAACTAGAAATTTCTTCAAAATAGAAAGGCTCATTGCATCGAGGACATATCGGCACCATTTTTCGCCCACGGTAACGTTTTTCTATTTCTTTAATGACGGTTAAATGCGGCTTATAGCTTGCGATCTGTCTTTTCTGATTTAACAACTGTTGTACCTGTTTTTCCATTTCTTCCCGTTTCTCCGCAATTTCCAAAAGGGCATCATACGGATCAACAACGGCCCCACAGCTGCTACATGTGACTCTCCTATTTGTCGTATCGATGACAAAATTCCGTTTCTGACATTGGCATATCTTTTCAAGCCCACGATTGATTCGTACTTGATCCAAAGACACTAATTTATCTGGTAATCTATCACTCAAGATAATTCCCCCGATAGCACTTTGTAATCAGCCGCGAATTTTCCAGCCCTTACGTAATCTAGCATTTAGTTCATGACGCTGTAACCGTTCATACAGCCAAACACGATTTCCATTCTCACGACGATATAGTAAATACCATCCAGGTTTTCTCTTCGCTTTTCTCATACACACACCCCCGGATTTTTCCTATTTTTCTGAACTATGTAAAACTAAAGCCTGGCATAAAGTGTCGTAATCTAAATCAAAAATGGATGTACCCTTATATTGTTGAATTCCTTGATCTAACAGTCTTCTAATCGCTATTTGTTTTTTTAGTTCTTGACTGAAAGAAATTTTTTGATAAATTTTATTGTCTAAACGCAAACTGTTCCCAACATTTTTTCGAGGATGTTCATTTTGAAAACGAGTGTCAGGATGGAGCTGCATATCAAACGGTTTTGAAATTTTTACTGTATTCTTCATTTCTACACTCCCTCGCAAGGAAATTAAAGATTCAGCCAACACTTAAAAAAACCACAATACTTCAACATCACTTAAAATTCATCAAATAAATAACCGCAGCAATCTCAAAGACTGCAATGAAAACGTAAGCAGCCCATCTTTCTATCACATTCAAATGATCCAAATTTTTAAACAAAATGAAGAAAAAAGGGATGATGACAATCGAAGAAACAAAAATTTCAAAAAGAATATTTGCAGTTAAAATTTTTTTCACCTTCTCATAAGGATTTAATGACTAATCTTGAAAAAATTAATAGAAAGCATAAAAATAGCAACAATACACAAAGCCCACAATGACCCTATCGTTAAGAACAGGTATTCTTTTCTTAATCCAACTGAAACCCCAATGATCGACACTATCCCGATAATGACAGCTATTGAGATAGGGAATACAAACGACAATTTTTATTTCTCCTTTAAGTTTTCTTCAAAAAGACGAGCTAACTCATCGTCTTCCTTATTTTCCCAATATTCTTTTGTATAACCCGTCATGGCATATAGCCACTCAATAATTGTCTCTCGTTCATTATCTGACAACACGCCAAAACCTCCCTTCAGAAGTGGGACCTTCGACCTTCATTCCTCCAACTCAATAGCGTCCATATATTTTCCGCATTTTGGACAAGTTTTTTTCGGAATAACTCCATACAAAAGTTCCGATACCTGGCATTCATAGCAAACGTACTCAATCATAGGCTTATAATCTTCCTTTGTTGATTTTCTAATCGTTCCGATCAACACTATTCCCTCCTCAATCATTTTCGGTTTCTGATTCATCAATTTCCTCTACAGCAAACCCCATCGCATATCCCAGGATGATAAGAGCTGTCCGTTTCATTCGATGAAAATGAGATGGCGTAATGTGTAATTCATTGCAAATCTCTTGAACACTACGTTTTGGGAGCCGTAAAAAATATTCATAGATGATGATTCGATGATCTGGTTTTAAGCGTTCTAATTTTTTCAAAATAGAAGCACAAAAATCGTATGCTTCTATATTGGCCATAGCATGGCTTTCCGTTGAAGAATAAGAGTTATATACGGGTCTTTGGGATTCATTCAAGGTGTAGCTAGATGTGATTTTCGGATAATGTTTATCACCCAATACCCAAAGACACCGTTCATACTTCTTAAATTCATTAAGAACCTTTTTAATAATCATGTCTTCTTGTTCCTTAGACGGTTCAATTAGCAACAAGTGCATCATCTCCTTGGACGTTATTATCGTTGGATACGTTCATCAGCACTTTTTGCCACAAACATAAGTGACATAATAAAAACTCCAGCCATTCCACCTATAAAAAAACCAGTTAACATTCCCCAAAAAAATGATGTAAGCATATCCATTCCTCCATTTATTTTCATAAGAAACAAGACATTTAATGTCGTTGTTAAACACATTTTATACGACATTAAATTTCGTGTCAACGCAACATGGAATTTACTAAAATCAACTAAAACCAGCAACTATATGTTGCCATCTATATCAAAAAAAATAGTCCAAGAGACTTCTAAGACTCGACCTAGCTTTTTGGCTACCCTTATAGACGGGGATCTCACCCCGTTTTCTATCATTCCATAATACTGTCGCGAAATGCTTATTTTTTCAGCGATAGCTTTATGACTTAAACCTTTTTTTGCCCTTTGAGTCTTTAAAATGATTCGGAGTTCCTGTCTAGTCAAATTCCATAATCATCCCCTTCCAACGCCACTTTTTGTTTCATATAAAGTAAAAGTTTACAAACGAACGAAGATTTTCGCAATTTTTACTTGCCTTTATGTAGTATGATATACATTTTTTTTATGGACTGTCAATATTTGTTGAACATTTTTTTATTCATTTGTTTAAAAGTAACCTAAAGTTGCGGTAAAATAAATTTATGTATATATACACGTATCATTGTCAAAAAAAGGAGGAAGTTTATGTTTCCTCAACGACTTAAATCTTTAAGATTATCCAAAAAATTATCACAACAGGATATGGCGGATCTTCTTGGAATAACTCGTCAAGCATATGGGAGATACGAAAGTGGTCAGTCTGAACCTGACATTGAAAATCTGAGAAAACTGGCCAAATTTTTTGATGTAAGTATTGATTACTTACTCGATGGTCAAGAATATAAAAAGGTAGTCGTTGCCGGGGAAGAGATTCTACTATCTGAAAAAGAATATAGAACCTTTCAAGAAATGAAAAAATATTCCATTCTGTTCCACGATCTTGCCACTGCTCCAGAAGCAAAGGTAAAACAATTAATTAAAATGTGGGAAATAATCAAAGAGGATTACGAAGAAGAACAAGAAACAAATAATGATAACTGATAAAAAAATATGGGGAATTATTTGGATTATTGTGATTAATATGTATACGTTGAACTCACTATATTAGTGGGTTCTTTTTTATTTTTAAATCCTTTTTTAAACCCATACCCGTCAACTATTACATGCAAATTTTGCATAAATTCCATATTTTTTATATTATTTTTTTATCAAACACAACTAAGCCAAAAGTTATAGATCAATAGTAGCAGGAATGGTGAATATCCAAATATATTTTGTACAAGGAAGTGGTGACTTTGCAGCTAAAAGAACTATTACCTCATCAATTAACTTTCGACATTTGGGAAGAACATGCAAACGATGTTCTTTCTCAATTCAATTTTGCATCACATGATGAAATTGACCTCTTCGAAATTTGTACAAGGTATGGCATAAAAATTAAAAGCATAGATAAGAGCAATTATGCCATAAAATCTTTTGCCATTCCGAAAAAAAAGGGAAGAACCGGAACCATATACATATATCCTGGGCTTAACGCTATTGAAGAAAGAATCCTTCTTGCAGAAGAATTTTGTCACTGCTATTTGCACAATATGAATCAACTACAGTGTAATAAACAAAGCCGCAACAAAACAGAATCGCAAGCAAAGAAAATGTCTGCATATCTGTTAATTCCCAGTTCTTTTTTAGAGAACATTGATGTTCCTGATGACGAAAATGTATGGAATATCGAAATTGCCAACCATTTCATGGTGAGTGAAGAGTTTGCTAATTATCGATTGAAATTAATCCGCCAACGAACACGGTTCCCCCATCAATATGTTGCATACGCCTAATGCTCGATAAAATAACTAAACATCCGCACAAACTGTTATTTGACTCTCTTAATTTAATTAAGAGAGCTTTTTTAGTGCAAAAATTCTATGCACATCGGTATAAAAGGCACAGTTTTCCCTTTGCTGCAACGATTGGAATTATTTGGAGTTTACGTTTAATAAACGCCTAGCGCATCCAAATCGGCGCTTTTCGGCTTTGGTTTTTCGTTGAGCCAGTCGTAAAAAACGACCCGAGGCGAAGGCTTAACCGTTTGTTGTTTTAGTTGTTGCTTGCGTTTAAGTTCTTCGAGTTTGGCTCGTCTCATTTCATCGGAAAGCACACGATCAACATAAGCAGATAGATACTTAATGCCACGGTTATTCCGTTTTTGTGCTTCATCGACCTTAATCGCTATGTATTTTACAATTTTTTCAAATGGATGTATTTCTCCTTTTACATAACTATTAATCTTGTTATTAAAAGGTAACCCTAAAATGGTAGCAAACGTTTTAAGCGCTTCATCCCTTGTCGCTGTAGGCTTTTCGGTGTTTTCTACTTTTTCATCTACTTTTTCATTTAAACCCAAAATAGACGCGATCTTGTCAAAATTTGCATGGTTGCGGAAGATGACAACCGGAGTTTTTGGGCCGTTGCTTTTCGGGTTTTCACGGTAGCAAACGACAACCTCACCGGACTCTTTCAGCAGGCCGATTGCTCGGCTAATCGTTGATGTCGATACACCAAACTTTTTTATTAAAGTTTCGTAACCGTTGAACGAAAATCCGCGATCGGTAGCCTTCCATATGATCTCGTCGATGACAAGGATTGTTTTTTTGGCTTTGCGGAGTTTGCGGCCAAGCGCGTCGGTAATACGGTCCATCAATTCGTCTTTAATTTTTTTGCGCTTATACACATACGTTGTAACTCTTTCGATGTTTTTTAATTCGGCGAATTGTTCGTTAGGGATAATATGTACATTTCGTTTTGATTTTTTTGAACCCATATAAAAAACCTCCTAATCCCCCCTGAACACGCAACTTTCAAAGGGATTGAGAGGTCTTTCCACACTCACAAACAATATTACAGAAAATCTAAAAAGAACTAAAAGAAATCCTGTAATTTTAAAGATTTTAGGGTTTACATTATCACCATTTTATCGTAAAATAAAGTCAGTGATAATCCTAAAAATCTTTAATAGTTTTGTTTGTTTCTCTCAATCCCTGTTTAAGTGTATTAGTGTTTCGAGACGCCAATCTTTCCACACTAATACAGCCGGCAGGGGTTTTATTTTTTTGTTAATTATTGAAATTGACAAAAATTACAAGTTGTCCAAAAAAATGTCAAAGTTTGTCAAGAAATTTTTTGTTGCCTTTGTGATTTTTATTCTATCATTCTTTTTTTCTTTTTACAATAACCATTATTTCTATTATTTTGATAAAATGGTTATTGTAAAAGGAAATTCACAGTAATTCTACTATATTAGCGCAGCAAAAAAATAATTAGACCTGGTATCCAGGCTAATTATTTTTTTTGTCCTTTTTTGCAAACAAACGTGCAAAAAAGCCTTTTGGTGTCTCTTTTTCTGCTGCTGTCTGTTCAATCATCATTCTTCTTTGTTCAAGACTTTGTTTAAGAGATTCCATTAACAATTTGTCTCTTTCTTCAAGTCGCTTATTAATGTATTCGTTTTGCTTTTGGATCTGTTCGAGTAACTGTTTATTAAATTGTTTCTGTTCTTCTAATGACTTCTTAATATCCTTCAATTCATCAGCCACATTAACGGTCATCCATTCATCATCATCACCTTGAACCGTTATGGTCATCGTAGCTCCACTTGTTGCAAGGAAATTTTCTATTTCTTCTGCGTTCTTACCTTCCGCATATTGTTGCCTTATTGTTTCCAATACAGCCAAAGAATCATTATGAACCATATACTTTTTATGCGCTTTTTTTACTTTCAAATACAAAGAAAACTGTCTTATATAGCGTCTTACCGTTTCAACAGGAACATTTATTTTCTCGCTGCACTCTGAAACAGTCATCCATTCTTGATCGTTCATTGCTTCACACCCTTTCATATATCGGTCATTCAAACATACGTCATTCGATTATACTCCTATATTCGTTGAAAATAAAAGATTTTCCTGCTAAAAAGTCATGATTGAATACAATGAACAGCTATGCAGTTATAGAAAAATAGATCATTCAAACAGACGGTCATGAACTACAGATGAACGATTGACTTTTTAATAGGAAGCATAGTAAAAGAGACAGTGCCAAAGGTCTGTCTCTTTTACTACATGCGTTATCAAAAATATCAAAAATTTTCCAGATCAAGACTTGAAAAGTCGATTTTATTTTCGTTTTTTTCTGCATTTTGTTGATTTATCTCTTTTTGTTCTGTAGCTAAGGTTGGCTCATTATAAACGGTGTTTGTATTTTCGTCAGATTTAGCATTGTTGTTCTTGTTGTCGGTATTATCATTACTTTTGATCTTTGGATTTTGAATGAATTCTGGAAAAAACTCTCCATCTTGAGAAAAGACTAGCATTTCTGTATGCAGTCTTTTCTCGATTTCATAATCTGTCACATCACAATATCCGAATCGGTAAATAGCGTGTTCAATCAGCTTCAAAATACTGTTTTTATAATTTAATTGGGCGTCGATCCATTGATTAATTTTCTTTTTTTTCTCGTCATTCAGATTGTCTAAACCTATCAAAAGCTGTTTTCTTTCTTTTATCATGATTGTGGCACTTCCTTATTCTTAAACAAGATTTTTGCTAGTCTCAAGCAACCACGACTGTTCAACGAGGCTGCATATTTTTTTGGAATCCAGACGACTTTTGCTCTAACTTGGTTAGCGAAATTAACCAAGTTATCATACATATCTTCCTTAAATACAATACTACCTCCACCATGTACAAAGAAAAATTCGGCTTCACTAGATGTTTTTGTTTGAAAAGCTTCAATAATGGTTTCTAATATTCGTTCAGATTGAAGAAAAGTCGCTTCTTTCATTTTTTGTTTAGCGATTTCAGCACGTTCTCCATTTTCCGATAATAATTTCATATAGTGTTGTCGAGTTATATCGCCAATTTGATTTCCTAGTTCTTCCCGATATAGACGGATCGCTTCTTGAGTTGCATGTCCGACACCTAAGTGTCGACCGAAGCTTCCATTAGGAACAGGGTTCATTCCAATGGTGTAAATAAATTCAGTTGTTCCATCGCCAATATCTGCATGCAATACTCGCTTATCCACGAAGTCTTTTACAGTTTCTATTTTTTTCTCACTTTCTTTGTTGTAAGTTTCATGGAAGATGGACAGGATGTCCTCGCCACTTTCCAAAAAGGCAAGCATAGTCGTTTTGCCTTCCTCTGTTACTTTTACCCGACTAAATTGAACTACTACTTGAACTGGCCGATCAGCGACATAAACTGTTATAAGATGTTCTCCCGATAGAAAACGATCTTCCAATATTTTGGCGTTCGTTTTCGTAAATTCGCTAGATGGTATGGCTGTAGCCATATCACATTCTAGCTTTAGAGGAGAACTAGGCAACTCTCCATTTTCTTCATAATAGTCAAGAATGGCAATACCGGCCAGCATTGAAAGAGACATTATCACGGGTATATCATGTTGATGCTTATTTCCAAGTTGGATATTCATGTTCCGAATATTTTCGGGATTTTTCAAGGCTTTATTGCCTATGTAAAACAAACCGTCTCTTTTAATCGCCTTACTAGTAATATGCACCAGTAAATTATCCATTAAAGTGGCTATCGCTGCTTTTTCAGAAATGTCACTTGCATCAGGCTTGGACAAAAGAAAAGAAACGACGGACGGCTGCTTAACAATACGAATTTCCTTTTCATTCTTTCCATGTTCATAGACTATTTCAGTTTTAGCGTTTCCAATATCGGTACCAATTAAATATTTCATTTCCATTTTAATCGCTCCTTTAAAATCATTTTCTGATTTCATTATAATCCAATTTATTAGTTTTGTCTATGTTTTTTATATATTTTTCATATGTTTTAAATATGTTTTTAAATTGTCTTTTGCATTTCCAGAATAAACGTATCAATATATATTTTTTAAATGTGTTTTTAATATTAAATATATGTGTTTTGGATATACATTATATATTGTATGGTTAATGAAGATTTTTTTAACTTGAATCCACTAAAGATCCTTTCTAGCATTTGAAAGAAAAAAAGAAAAGGAAGAAAACCAAAACATCAAGTTAGTTGCAACGAAATTTTGACGTCACCATTAGGTGGAGTAATTTTTAGACAGTCAGAAAGATGTTCTCAAATGGGAAGGGTTTTCCTTTTTTTTTAAAAAAACAATTCATAGATAGGTTAAAATGAAGATACCGAATAACGAAAGGGGACCGGGAAAAATGGCAGTAAAAGAAGGGAGCATTAAACTTAGCAAAAAAGAAAGAGCAATCCGTATTGGTCAGCTTGAAAGGGAATATCTTGAATACGATGAATTTGTTCTTTATGAAGGTGAAATTTGTATTGATCGTGAAACAGAAAAGGCGATTAAAATAAAATTCACTGGATCAGCAACTATCTTAACGGATTCACTCGAAAATGGTGGGAAAAGAACTGATGAAGTATATGAAAAAGTTAAATCTGTTTGGCTGCCAAAAAGTCACTGCCGTATTGAATCTGATACGATCATCATTCCGTTGTGGTTAGCAGAGAAAAATGATCTCGGCGCTTATCTAATGGAGGAATAAAATACGGGGAACCGACAACATATGACCCCAAACCAAAAAGCTCTTCTTAATTGAGAAGAGTTTTTCTTTTTTTATAAAAACGATTTATAAATAAAAAAGTTGAGAAAAAAGAAAAAAGTTATTGAAACGACATTTAATGTCGTGTATAATGAACTTAGAAAACGACATTATATGTCATATAAATCGAATAACGAAAGGGGATTGAAATGAATTTTGTAAACTTAACTCCACACACTGTAAATCTTGTAAATGGAGGTAACCAACTATTTTCGGTTCCTCCAAGTGGACACATTGCTAGGGTTGCAACTGATCAAACCGTTGTCGGAAGCGTGGTTGGCGTAGATATTGTCCGTACAGTTTTTGGCGACGTCGACGGATTGCCGGCTTCGCAACCGGATACGGTTTATATCGTATCAACGCTTGTTTTACAAGCGTTGAAAGCGAATGGTATTAAACGTGATGATGTTGTTGCTCCTGATACTTCTCCTACATCAGTAATCAGAGACGCCGATGGCCAAATCATTGGCGTAAAAAGATTTCAGGTGTTATAGGCATATGGCTTCGTGCCATGCCTCCAATATATTTCGTTCTGAAGTGTATTGGAGATGTGGCATGAAGACGCTGAGTAGATCCTGGAGGGCGTACCAGGGTTCGAGTCCCTGGCAGGAAGAAAGGCTATTCGCTTCATGCGTGGGGCCAGTCACGGGGTTGGTAGGTTCGACTCCTGCCATCGCTAGAACAGTAGTTAGGGACTGGTAGCAGCGAAAAATCCGTTCAGGGTAAGTGACGGTCAGGTGGGAGACGCTGCAATAAGATTTCAGAAGGTGAGAAAGATGTTATTACATAGAAGTATTTCTCTGGTAGAGTTGGCAAAGCTCTTCCGGGATAAAAAAGTAGATCCGACATTCGAGTTTGAAAATGAAGATAGCACGTACAGAAAAGAATTAGGAGCTGTTACGTGCTGGTTTACGGAAGCATATTCACTTCCTGCGTGGAGAGGATACAGTTTTGTGGTTGTTGCTGATATCACAGATGGCATTGTAGGATTCGGAAAAGGAAAGTATTCTCGCAAACATGTTTATGACGATTTCATGAATGTTTCTATTATCGACGAAGTGTATACAAACGGATACGCTTTGTCGCAAGTACAAGAAATTCATATGAACAATTCCGACTGGGATTTTATCTTGGGAGGACACGCAAAAAACGTTTCAGATTGGACAGAAAAAGAGTATTTCGATGCGTTAGATTTCTTGCGTGAAAACATTGATGTTTTATACGACGAAAATTTCGTTCGTTGTTATTATGATTTCGACAGTGAAGAAGATGCAAACTTCTTTGCGGCAAGAGAGCTTGTCGCGAACCATTTCGATCAACTTCAAAAAATCAAACCCGGTTGGTTTGTTCGACCGGTATAGGGGAGGAAACAAAAATGAAGATATACAGAGTTTGTACTCTTTCGAAAGTAGACGAAAAGATCGAAGCTAGTATTGGAAATCTCCCAGGATGGCGAAATTCATTCACAGGGTTTTGGACTACGAGTTTTCAAGAAGCAAAATCCTTATTGGATGCCCGCAACGAAGCAGCAGTTGCGGCAACCAATGGACTATCTTGGTCAGTTATCGTAGAGACCGATATAGAAAATGTGGTCATCGATGATGACCATGAAAAATATAAAGTTTCACATGATTCTAAATATGATTCTCATGAATTGTTCGTTCTAAAAATTCATGATGAATCAAAAATAAAATCCGTAGAAGGAAGGTGAAAATATGATTTTAAACGATTGTGTGGTGTTTTATCACGCCTCTCCCGTTCCAAACTTAAAAAAGATTATTACATCAAAAGATGTTAGGAATAATCATGACGGGAGAGTTCCTAGTATGAAATATGCTTGTTTGGCTTCTTCACCTTCACAAACGTTCTATTGGGAAGGAGTATTGAACTATTCTCGAAACCAAAAACATAAAGATTGGTTCATTTACGAAGTTCGCCTTCCGCACGACATGATCGTAGAAAACTGTGAATGTGGATACCACTTCGAAGGGAAAGGCCGACTTGTTCGGGCTATTTCTGTATCCGAACACAAGGACATGGACGGTGAAGTGAACGTATTTTCGCCAGTACCGGTTGTGGGTGTATACGCCCACGTGAAGCTGACTACAAAATTCTAATTTGAGAGAGTGTGAATGTGGTGAGATACTACCAAAAGTATCTCTTTTTTTGCAATCTAGCGAATTAAATTAATATTCGATATGATTTGAATATGTATATATTCTACTTTCGGAGGTGAAAACATGGGTGATATTCGTCCATATTTAAATAAAAAGATACATGTTACAGTTTGGCTTCGGGGGAAATGTAAATATTGTCATTTTCACAATGAAAAGAAGATATATGATTACGGAGTATTAACTTTAGAAAATCTCGAAAAGAAAATGGATGAGATAAAGCATCCAATTGTAAATCTTCTCTGTAAAAAATGTGGATCGGAAAGTAAGCCGGAAACTCTCATATATCGAGATGAATCGAGTGGGCAGATAATCAGTGATGTAACGATCAATTATGGCCACACAATTGAAGGTGCTCAATCGCAAGAAGTGGAAAACGCGCATCAAAATCGATATAAAATTTTCGAAAAAAACAAAGATGAATTTTGGGAAAAATACACGGATTATGCTATAGCGAATTGGCGAGACATGGTGAATGAATTAGCAGATTTCGAAATTCGAGAAGCTTATCAAAAATTAGGAATTGGAGAAATAAATGCGCGTACTGTCTTGCAATACCGGAGGGATGTGCTGAATCGATTTAAAACGTTAGAGGAAAAACAGCATTTTTGGAAAATAGCTAACGAGTATTTTATTTACACACATTTGCTAGATCTTGGTCCACTTGCATGGGATGTTGGAGAAGATGCGAGAGAATATGGTTCAAAGCGTATGCGTTTTATTGTCCTTAATTTTCCGTTAGGAGAAGGATTGGAAACTATGCGTACCGAATGGATAGGTAGACTGATAAGAAAAGAAAAAGGCGACAATGCCTTTTTATTTCGGCGTATTGCTATGTTGACCGATGAGTTGAGTCGCACACGTCAAAAAATTACAAAATATGTCCATCAAATTGATGAAATGAAAGCAGAACAGGCAAAATTGCAAAATCGGTTGGCTTCTGCTTATGAAGATATACGGAAATTACGTGAAGAAAAACATGTATTCACTCGCGATCCTGCGGATATTCAAAAAATTCACGAATTGAAATCCTTTGTTGGCGAATTAATCAATGAATTGAAGGAAAAGGACCGACTGATTCATGAATTGCAGCCGGCGCAAGAAGAAATTATTATACCGGATTTAGAAGAAACACAAGATATAGAACAAGAAATATCAGATGTTTTCTCTGGCAAAACCGTTGCTATCATCGGCGGCCGTCGCCAGGAACAAGCCAAAAGAGAATATTCTTGTACCATTTTAACACACACAGGAGAAACATTTGATCCAGATTTTTATCAAGCTTTGAAACAGGCCGATATCATTATCGTGCTTACTCAGTTTATCTCCCATTCTGCAATGTGGGAAGCTAAAGCATTTGCGATTGAAAATAATGTGCCGATCTTTTTCCTAAAAGGTGTGAACATTCCCAAATTATTAAATGAAATATCTGCGATGATATAATCATAAATATGAGTAAGCCCTTCTCCTTTGAGAAGGGCTTATTTTTTGATCATTTACCTCATCTATCTCGTTCTCCTAAGTTTAGATTGTGTCTATTTGTTTTTTGATGGTGGGCTGCTTTCGTCAATTCAAGGACTTCCTCTGCCGACATTTCTTGCACTTGTTCTGTTCTGGGATACTCGTTCGAAACCTCGATCCCCTCCAATTTTAAACGATCCAGATCCAGTAAATCTCGCAAGTCTAATTCTGCTATATAATGCTCTAAACTTAATTTTGCCCATTTTTCCTTGAATTCTTTCCATTTTTCTGGGAAGTATTTTTCAAATTCATAGGTTTGCAGCGCAGCTTCTTTTTCATCCTGTAAGGTTTCGCCCGTTTCTTCCTTGTATTTTTCGATAAAGGATTGTAATAAATCCTTGTTTTCATATAATTCCGATTCCAACCATTCGGATAAATCTTCGCCATCCAAAGGGTTAAACCATTTTTCTGTATATAAACCAACAATATTGTCGCCCTCAATCCAGCTATTGTGACCGGCGAATGTTTGAGTGAAAAATTCGGTCACATATCCAGTTTTCTCGTCGTAACGAGCATATAATTGGATTTCCCCGCCTTGATTCCCCCATTCCCCGGCATCTTTCACAACCTGTGCAATTTGTTCTTGTAATTCATCCCGATTCAATTTAATTTTCATAATATTTTTCCTCCTTATATTTTATAACACCACAAAAGATATTTAATGACGTTCTATAAGTTTATTATACACGACATTTAATGTCGTGTCAATTTATCTTTTTGTTTTTTCATAATATTTTATCTAATTTATAAATCGTTCACTTTTTGGTGTAAAAAAAAGAAAAGACCATTCTCAAACGAGAAGGGCCTTTTTCATCTTATAGGTCTCTGTCATTGGCTTTTACCAAAGGTTTATCAAAGTTTATTAAATTTTTCAGGTGTTTATTATATTCTTCTTCTGTGATCTCTTCATCCTCGAATCGCTCGTATACTTCAAACACTTTTCCCATAAACTCGACGGCATCTAATTCAGCAATCGTTTTTTCACAGGTAGCAATATCCTCCCAATCGCTTCCCATACCAATTTTCTTACCTTCAAAGATCGTTACTTGCATTCCTTCAAATCGACTAGCAGTAGTAAACCTGGCGATGTCGTACCAGTATTGACGAAGGTTTTCAATTCCTTCCGACTTATTTTTAAGTGAATAGCAGCTTATTCCATCTTCCCAGGAAGATTTCTTTGTTTCATGGTCCCACTCGCCGGCTAAACCATTCTGACTACTTCTATGTTCCCTTCCTCTCCAATGCCCCACTAAATCAATTCTGATAAATTTCTCCATCATTTTACCCCACACTCTATCTTTTTAGTTAGTAAGACATTTCAAAAGAAAGGGTTTTTGTCTTTTTCTCACTTAACGAATTCTGTATTTGTTTTTCCTGTTTATCTGTTAGTAATCGATCTTTTTTTAGTTGGTCCATAATATCGGTATAAAATCCATCTCCGATGTCATGACGTTCAGGATTGATGAGATTTAGACCCATTTCCTGATCCGGTAATAAGACCGCATATCGGGTTTTATAGTATCCATCTGATTCCAGTTCTTGTTTGTTCAATTTAGCGAAAAGCTGATTAGCTTCTTTAAACGTGAATAAATGGTTGCTTGGGAGAAGTTCATGTTCGGACCAACGAATCAGCACCATCGGTTCTTTCAACTCGTTTTTGGGCAAAATAAAAAAGCGTTTTTTATATTTTTCGTTGAACGCTTGAATAAATTCCTTATTGTCTAATTCGGGATAGTTTATTTTTTCTCGAATTTTGGATAAAGAAACAGTCGAGGCCGTCATGGATAATGCCGATCGAGTCATATTAATTAAATAGACTGGATCGTCTTTTTTTTGCTGTACTTCGTTCTCCTTCCTTATCTCGGCGTTTTTTTCTTTGGTAAAGTGTTTTTCAATCGTATCGATGAACTCTTTGGATGTTTCTCGAACTTCTTTAAGTAATTTAGTCTTGTCTTTCAGCTCCTTTCCCTGTGTCCAGTGGCTTAAATAGGACAATGATTTTCTTTCTTTCGCACCTTCTGCATTGTCCAAACCAAAATAGGCAGAAACGACATAAGAGACCATTTCTGCCTGGAATTCTTTTTCACTTGTAGACGTTTCGTATAATTTTTCTTTAGTATGCAGCTTGGCATGAGCTAACTCATGAATTAACGTTGTGACATTTTGCAGCTCACTATTCCTTGGATTCAATGAAATGACGTTATCGAGTGGATAAAACACTCCCTTTGCTGCTCCTAATTCATGCCGTGGAGGAACAATTTTGACACCCATTGAGTCAGCCACCTTATTTAAGGCATCCATAAATGCTTTATAATTTTTGACTTCCCCTTCCAACCACTTATTGGGAAAGACCTTTGGCAATTCGCTTTCCGGACAGGTTGTTTGGCTTACATCAAAAACATGGCCGATACCAAAAACGGTTCGGCCAGGATAACTTTTCAACTTCTTTTGTTCAATAAGCTCTTTTTCTTTTTCAGTGGCTTCTTCAAGATACTTCCATTGTCCATTTTCGTCTTGGAATTTCCCTTTCACTTTTTGAGGAACCAAAATTTTGATTCCTTTTTCGCCTTTTTTAACGGAGTATCCTTGTTCTTTCCAAAATTTATAGGAACCTACTGCTTGTGCGCCGCGAAATTGTCTCTGGATCAATGCGGTGTTGCTGTAAGAATAGTTATGAAACTTACTCATGTATGTTAGGTATTCGAGTAAGTCTTCTTGCGATTCGAAATACTTTTCAACCGATTGATCCATCTGATCAATTAAAGACTGAATTTCAGCCTTTTTTTCTTCATTTGTTTTCTTCTTATAGACCAATATTTATTCCCCCTTTCTAACGATTTAGCGCTCCATTTCATGAGATTTGGTTCTTTTGGTTATTCCAGCTCTTATTCGATTCACCAATCCCTTCTTCTCATTTTTGTCTTGATTTTGACTCCGATCATATGCTTGCTTTTCAGCGTCAAGGGCCTTTTCAATTTTCAATAATTTTTCCATTTGCTGCTCTGTCAAATTAAGCTGTTTCAACTCTTGCAACACTTCTTTTTTTAAGCGATAGACTTCTTCAAACGTGTGAGTTTCTTCAAACCGTTTCATTGCCTGCACACGTTTTTCACGCTCTTTTTTTTCTTGTTCAGGATCTTTGATCTCCTGATTTATTTCCTTTGCTTCTTCCTCCTTTTCATCCCAGTTCAACATAGAAAGGATTTCTTGCATGTAGTTCAATTTATACATTTCTTCTTCTTTATTCATTTGGTCTATTTCGTCTAGTACATGATCACGATAATTCTCCTTGAATTGTTGCTCGGATTTCGATTGCAAATCTTTACGCATCAGTTGAATTTTTGATTGAGAATTCAATTCTTTTATGGAGTATCCGTGGGCTTCAACAGAATCTTTCATGATTTCAAGTGCATCTTGGAAGTTATCGCACCATCGAATCCCATTTTCTCCATCAGATATGTTATGTTGAGGCAAACGATCATCATTTTTATAAGAATGCCCCCAGACGAACGCAAAACGTTCGTCACTTTTTACGACACGATATACTTCACCATCAATCGGAAAGTCATCTATCATCACAACATCTTCAACTTTCACAGGTTCTAATTTTTTAGAATCACTCACTGCTTGCACGAATTATTCCTCCTCTTCCAATTCATCCGTTGCCCCAAGCAAAGCCGGATTTTCAAGTTCTCCTCTAAATTCATTTTCATCAAAATCAATAAGTTCTAATGTCTCTGTGTCCACTTTTAGGAGAATTGTTTCCCCTTGATCTAAAACATTGGAAAATAGGTTAATTTGAGATTCTGTTGCAGGGACCCGTATTTCTTTTCCTTGAGACACAAGAACTAACTCATTGTTATCGATTCTTTCTAAAAAGCACAATTTTCTCATGTTATCCTTTCTTCCCCCATCTTTACAACGTTTTTTTCTTTTTCAAAATTGGCCTTGGCTTGAAAATATTCGGCAGCCGTAACGGAGTCTAATTCCTCATGTTCTACCGGGATTCTCATTTCCAAGTAATAATATCCACCCATTTCAGGATTGACTAATTTCAGGCTATTGAGTGGAAAATTCCAGGCGTAATGGCTTATTGAGAGTTTAAGAAGATCTTTCTCCATGCCTATATCCTTTAGAAATTGAACCCAGGCTTTATGAGGATTACTGTTCTTTTTGAAAAATCGGATCCCATTCACAGGATGTTTTTTAAACTCGTGCTCCCTATCTTCATAAAGATGAAAAAAACGAGTGTTAATGCCAACACCACTAAATTCAGCCGGTGCCGCAATAAACGACAAATGCTTTATGTCTTTCAAACCGAGTAATTTTTTGATTTTCTGCTCATGAATAGATAAAAACTGATCACCTTCAAAAAGGAATCTTGTGTCTTTTTCCAAATTAGATCCTTTTTTCACGCGGTAATAAAAAGTATCAGGCACTCAATGAACCCTCCTTCCCTTTCATTTTTAAGAAACATGGTATTTGTTTTTGAGCATCACCTCCTTTCATGAAAATATCCATGAAAAAAAGCCCCTATCTTTAGATAGGGGCCTGAATATGTAAGAAACTTTAGGTATTCGGATTATATGGTGGAATACGCTTTACAGTTCATATTAATTAGATTGTGGTAAATGACTTAATCGTTCCACATATATTTTGGCCAATTCATACGTTAAATAATTTTGTTCGCTATATGACAAATTTTCCCACGCTATTTTTAATGGTTCTTCACCAAATTTTTCATTATCTGGTTTACGATAAATAAAGTCAAACAATGATTTTAAATCATTAATACTATGGTTACGTTTAACCCATTTTTTGATATATTCATATTCTTCATTTGATTTTATTTCCTTTTTATGTGTTGATTTAGCTTTAAATTTTATGAAATTCATTATTAATCTTCCCCCTTTCTAATGGAACAAGTTATTTTTCACCATATAAACCGAAGAACCGGAATTTTTCATCTTTCTAATTCCTGCAATGGTTTGTGAGAATGTGAGATTTTTTGGCTATTTCCTTGATCTTTCTCCATAATGTCAGAACCAAACTCCATTTTTAAGTTCAATTCTGTCTGTTTTTTAAGCAATTTTTGATACTCATCTTCATAAATAAATGGTTGCTTAAGTTCGTTTTCAGTGTCTCTGATTTGTTGTTCGGTTGACTGAATTTTTTGCTCGATTTTCTCGATTTCTTGAGGAAATGTTTCTACTAATTTGGTTAACCGTAGAATATTCCCCTTTTCATCTTTCAAAAATTTACATTCATAACTTTTTTGGCCTTTTAAACCTATCCGTATTTCATCTAAAACGGTTCGGGTTACATATACTTCTAAACCTTTATACGTTCCAACAGGTACCATATTTTCCTCGTTAATGGCCTGTTTATTGATTAATTCACGTAAGGCAACGCCTGCCTCTTTTGCGTCAAAATAATGATTACCGCCAATGGTCATTTTGAAGTATTGGTCTCCGTGTTTCTTCACAGTTTCTATATCAGACAAAATAGCCTGTTTTTGTTTCGCATAATTTTTCAACCGTTCTGGATATACTTTTTCCAAATTTCTTTGCATGGCGGCTTTTTCATTCAACCAACGATTTCGAATGAGACGCAATCGATTGACCTCATTATCGATGGTCATCTTTTCAAGTAAAAATGGATTATCCGTGGCAATAGCCTTCACTTCGGCTGCCGTTAAAACCGTTTCATCTAAATCATCAGCAGAACGAGTAATACTCTTTCCAGTCATAATTTGAGAAATGTATCGATTTTTTTGTTCTTGAATCTGCCACAGATAGGCATCAAACGTACCTTTAGTAACATAACGATAAATTTGAACTTTTTTGTTCATATTCCCCTGCCGTAAAATACGGCCATCGCGTTGAGTCAAATCGGCTGGCCGCCATGGACAATCAATATGGTGTCCTGCGATCAATCGATCCTGAATATTGGTTCCCGTACCGACTTTACTCGTACTTCCTAATATCACTCGGACTTCACCGTTACGCACTTTTTCAAATAACTGATCTCGTTGAACTTCTGTTTTTGCGTCGTGGATGAATGCAATTTCTTTTTCAGGTATGCCTTTTTCCATCAGTTGTCTCTTAATTTCATCATAAACATTAAACTTGTCAGGTCTTGGTGTTCCACTATCGCAGAAAATGATTTGTGTGGACTTATTTTCTTTCGTTTCATTCCATATTTCATAGACTTTATTGGCACATTTGCTCAGTTTTGAATTTTCATCTGCAGGCGCATCTTCATCGATCAAACGAGGATCAATGGCCATAAGTTTCGCTTCGTGCGTGAGTTTTAACATATTATCCTCGGACGGATCAACCATGCCATTTCTAATCGCTTCGGAGCGTTCAACAAATTCATCCATTTTGCGTTTTTGATAATCGGAAATGGGGGACACAATGATTTGTGCTTTACCACCTTCCAATTCAGGTCTAGGTAAATTCAACATATCAGCCGTTTGAATATCTGCCACTAAACTAAAGGTGTTCATCAGTTCAGGTAAATTATGGAATTTTGAAAATCTCGATTTCATTCGATAACCCGAACCTTCAGGTGTCATTTCAAGAGAAGATGTAACTTCTCCAAAAGTTCCAGCCCATTTGTCGAAAAACTCTAGTCCCATACGTTTTAAGGTTTCTGGCTGTAAAAAGCGTTGCATAACATGAAGTTCAGACATACTGTTGGTGACAGGTGTTCCCGTTGCAAAAACGACTCCACGTCCTTGATTTTGCTCTTGAATATATTCACACTTCATTTTCATATCCGTTGCTCGTTGACTACTAGAAGTACCAATTCCAGCAACATTTCTTAATTTCGTAACAGTATATAAATTTTTATACAAGTGCGCTTCATCGACAAATAGAGCGTCCACACCTAGATCTTCAAAATTCAAAATATCATCTTTTTTATAATCGGCTTGTAATTTTTTTAAACGGTCCTCTAATTTTTTTTGAAAGATGACCAATTGTTTAACGCTCCAATCATTGCCATCCCGTTTTTTTGCTTCTTTGATTTCATAAGTTAGCGTTGCGATTTCCTTACGCAAAATGCTTTCTTGCCGTTCCTTAGATAATCTTATTTTTTCAAATTGGCTATGGCCAATAATCACCGCATCATATTCGCCTGTCGCAATTTTAGAAACAAAACGCTGACGATTTTTCTTTTCAAAATCTTTTTTCGTGGTCACTAATATATTGGCATTTGGATAAAACCGCATGAATTCATTGGCCCATTGTTCAATGGTATGGTTCATCACGACATACATAGGCTTTTTAATAGCCCCAATTTGTTTTAATTTCATTCCAGCTGCTATCATGGCAGCTGTCTTACCGGCACCTACTTCATGAGCGATGAGGGCCGTTCCTGTGCTTAAAATTCTTGCCACCACATTTTTTTGGTGAGGTCTTAGTTCCATTTCAGTGTTCATATCCGGAAAGGTTAGAAAGCTACCATCATACGTTCTAGGGCGAATCGTGTTAAAAGTATTATTATAAATGTCAAGCAATTCTTTACTGCGTTCAGGATCCTTAAATAACCATTCAGAAAAGGCCCGTTGTATATCTTGTTGTTTGGAACGTGCAATCATGGTTTCTTTAGGATCAACTACGTATCTCACTTGTTCACGTCCGTTTTGATCAATATACGTTTCAGGATTACGGACCGTTGTGTCCTGCAAGTTTAAACAATCCTCAAATAGTTCGTAAGCATTTTTTCTGCTTGTCCCATAAACGGAATTCACTTTTACCGAAGTTGGCTCGGCGTGTTTCCCTTCTACTTTCCATGTATTAGTGTATTCCGAATAATCCAGATAAATAGTAGGATATTTTCCAATGCGATTATATGGTTCCGTCCCAAACAATTCATACATAAATTCTTGATAATATTTTTTAGGAATCCATGATGATCCAATCCTAAAATGTATATCCCCCGGTCCTAAACGTGGTGGTTGAACATCTTCAAGAGCTTCTACATTACGTTGGAAAAGTTCAGGATGTTCTTTAGCTTTTTGTTTAGCATATTGCAACTTATCATATACGTTGCCTGTCAAGTATTCGTCTTTAAATTCCCAACCCGTTGTTATATCACCAGTGTATTTTTCAGGATTCAAATAGATCAAATCACCGAGTTCATCGATGATTGTTTCAGGATCTTTGCCATATATTTTAGACATATATTGAAGATCCACTTTCATTTTATTGTTTAAAGACATTTCTAGCGCTTCTTTAGCGCTATCAGCTTTCGTTTTTATTTCTTGTGGACGAATGGTTGCCTTATAAAAAATGGGGGCTTTTTCATACGTCTTATCTTCGGTTAAATTCTCGATCGAGAGTAATAAAGGCAGCTGATCATCTTCCATAAAGGCTTTTTGATTTGCGCGATCATTAATGTAACCAAACTTAGATACAAAATCATCGTATCGTTGGTTTAACACCTTCTGAAGCTCTTTTAATGTTTCTGGATCATATGGCTTGGTTTGAATATTAATTACGTCTCGCAGCGCTTCTCTAATTCCACATAATCCTTTTATGCGTTCTGTTGTTTTTTGACTGAAATTTTGAGGAATTAATTGATTATTCTCAACGTAATAAAGTTCATCATTATGAACGATATAGGTAAAATTTTTGGCACCTTCGGGTGCTCTTAAATATGCTTGAGAAGGAACTGTCGTTTCCTCATATTCATTTTCATCGGTTTTGGCCTTAAAAGTACCTTCTATACGTTGAATGGCGTTGTCTAATAAGGGTAACAATTCTTGATCTTCTCTTAATACGCAATCATATTGACTGGAACCATTATAATAACCGGAAAACTCCATCTCACCTAACATCATTTCTTTGTTTTCAGCAAAATACCGATTGATTTCTATACCATTGGGCAGTTCCACAGTGTCAATCCAAAGAGGCCGTTCTTCTTCTAAATTACGTGGAGTTTCCCGTTTCTGTAAGAAGAGAATATCCGTTGTAACCTCTGTGCCGGCAATAGCTTTAAAAGCACTATTCGGTAGTCGAATGGCGCCAAGTAGATCGCTTCGTTCGGCAATATATTCTCGAACGTCTGTATTTTTTTTATCCATTGTTCCCTTTGACGTGATGAAAGCTACGATACCGCCCGGCTTCACAACATCTAAGGATTTTGCGATGAAATAATCATGAATTAAAAATTTATACTCATCATATCGTGCATCCGGAATTTTAATATTGTTAAACGGAATATTGCCTATCACCACATCAAAATAGTTATCTGGAAAGGAAGTTGTTTCAAAGCCTTGAACCTTTATATCAGCTTTAGGATAAAGTTTTTGGGCAATTCTCCCCGTAATGCTATCCAATTCTACACCGGTTAATTCCGATTCTTGCATGCTTTCAGGAAGAACAGAAAAGAAGTTCCCTGTTCCCATTGCCGGATCTAAAATTTTCCCATTTTCAAAGCCAAATTGATGTAAGGCACGATACATCCTTTCTATGATGGCAGGATCGGTGTAAAAGGCTGTAATGGTACTCTCCATAGCTTCTCGATATTCTTTTTCTGTAAGAAGCATTTTGAGTTCTTGTTGTTCATTTTCCCATTTCGGATTATCTGAAAAAACATTGGCTAACCCACCCCATCCTACATATCGGGCAAGGATTTTTTGTTCTTCTAAAGTGGCCTCTCTTTTTTCAGATTCAAGCTGTTTCAGCAATCGAATGGCAGCTACATTGTTTCTATATTTTGTTTTTTCTCCACCAGGATATAAATTATCTGACTCATCGTAACGATAATTTTGTACTTCAACTTCTTCTGTTGCGTTATCAGGACTAATGTTTTGTTCCTCAACTTCATCAGTAGAAGATTGATTGGTACTTTCAGCTTGTTCAGTTAGATTTTCGGCTGAGTTTTCTAGTTGTTTTTGATGATAAGATTCCAGTTCCAACTTTTCTTGAGGGCTAAGATAGCGATCAAGAATAATCAATTCTCTTATACGTTTAGCAGCGTCTGACCATTTAACCGTTATTTCATCATCAGGCTTAACTAGGTCTCCTTTAGTAATAGTGATACCTTTACTATCATGTGCAACATTCAAAAGACCAGGGCCACCCCATCCTCCAGTGCCATATTCATTTTTTAAGAAAGTAACGGCTTCCTCATTAGTTGGATTAGTTGCATAGAAATCAACTATTCGAAACTTTCCATTCTCAAATCCTGAACCCTGAACTAAAACATCATCAATTTCTTTTTGAGAAATAGAAAAAGCAGTGGTTTCTTTTTCCACTGCTAAATCAACACTATTTTGTTCATCTTCACCATCTTCACCAACAGAATCCCAATCATTGAATAATTCTAGTTGTTCGTTTTGTTCGTCAATTTGTTCTGTTTCGTTATTTTCTTCCGTTTCTAATTGGTTTGAGTTTGATACAATACTTCGTTCAAGACGATTTCCTCGGCTTGAAGATGAATTTGATTCAAATGACGAGTCTTCTCCAGAATATCCTCCGTCGTCGGCACCGGATTCTCTAGTAGTAATTGTTCCCGAAGATTGAGGATCTTTTCCTTGATCATGTCGTCCATTTTGTGCATTTTCTCGTGGAGTGTCCCGTTCATTTGAAGTTCCATGAACAGAATTGGATTCGTTTCTTGAAGATAGGTCAAAGCCATCCTCCCGTATTTCCCGATCGGACGATCGTCCTCCGGATTGTTGCTGGTTAGAATATTCGGAGCTAGATAGCCTTCTTTTGTTTTCTTGTAAGTAAATTCGACTGGCATTGAATTCATTCCTTTCTCTTTTAAAGGATTTTTTTAACTCTGCAACACTACGCATCACATTTTGAGTCGTTTGCTGCATTACATATCCAACAGCTAATAGGGTTTTTCCTTTCTTCAAGTCTTCTAAAAAAGAAAAATCCATATCCTCTAAGGAAGGTTGTAATCCGGAGCGTTCTCTAACCATGAATTGAGCGCTTTGAATTACAAACTTTGTAAAAGCTCGTTCATCAATTTCACTTACATCAATGAGATTTTGGATGTCTCGTATGTAAGTCAAAGCTATATCTGCTGTTAAACGGTCCATTTTTCCTTCTAACGTATTTTCATCATAATTTCTTTCTTCGTCAATGTAACGGAAAATATAGTCTTTTTCCTCTTCTAAAATCTCCCACTGAGGCCGTTGAAGGGCTGGACCTGACGTTTGAGTGACATCGAATAGCAACTCCGTTGTCTGTTTGCCAGAAACATATTTAAAAACCATGATCCCTTTTGCACCTTTATTCACAGTGCGACCTACTTTTTTCCAAATGGAAGGCGAAGCAATCATTATAGCCTTGGGATTTTGTGCATACGCTAAAACTGCTGCATTAAACGGATACTTATGAATGCGAGCATGATAGCGTAAATAAGAAATCCAATTCTCCGGTGATGTAATGATTTCTGACAATGTATTTTTGTAAATATCCAAAAGATGTACTGCATCCAACTTATCTTCCACTCCTATTTTACCATTAAATTACTGAATTTCCAATATCTCCGAACTGATGGAGAGAATTTTTAATTTAAATAAAAATAATCCCTATCCATTGATAGGGATTATAATTACTTTACAAATTCTATCCATTGTTTTTCCGGATTATATTGAACTTCCTTCTCGTATGGATTACCGGATTTACTTTTCAACTTCACTTTAATGATTTTTCCTTCCAAAAGTTTTTTGGCTTCTGTTTTGGAAATTTTCTTTTTTCCAAAACGTTCAAGGCCATTTTTCCAAACCGTAATTTTGCATCCTTCTCTAAAACCACTACAACTATAGGCTTTGTTATTTTCATACACTGGTTTTCCGCACTGAGGACATTGGCAGATTGCTTCTTTTTGTTCATTAGCAGCAGATTGAATGGGCTTCATGTTAGCACGTATTTCTTTGGCAATCGTTTCGATTAGCACTTTTAATTGATCATAATATTCTTGTTTTGTTAGAGTTTGATTTTCGATCATAGACAGTTTTGTTTCAAAATCGGCTGTCAGTAACGCTGAATACAGCGAAAAATCATCAGGCATCATATGAATCAATTCACGGCCAAGTGGAGTAGACACTAAATGTTTTCCTTTTTCTTCAATGAATTTCCGAGTTTTTAAAAGTTCTATAATCTCTGAACGAGTAGCCGGAGTACCAATTCCTTCGACCTTTTTTAGTACAGCTTTATCCTCTTTTCTTTCTACGAGTTTAGCTGCGTTTTTCATATCTTCAAGCAAGGATTTTTCAGTGTATCGCTTTGGTGGTTGTGTTTCTTTTTCACGAATTTCATAGTCTCCAATGTCTTCTAATTGAAGGGATTCTAATCTGGCTGTTCCGGGTTTTTTTCCTTCCAAAGCCAGATATCCTGGTTCAATCAAAACCTTTTCACCGGTTTGAAAAGTTTCTTCTCCATCTTGGAAAGTAGCAGTATATTTTGTGTATATAGCTTCTGGATAGAAGCTCTGTGCAAAACGGAGCATGATTTCTCGATACAATGTTTTTTCATCCTCAGTTAAATCGACACCTGCAGCATTTTTCGTTGTAGGAATAATGGCTTCATGATCCGTTACTTTGCTAGGATCTATGAAAGAAGGTTCCATTTTCCATTCATTGGCCACAACTTCTCGAAGAAATTCATGATCTTTATGGGCAGCTAAAATAGCCGGCAAATCTTCATCACTGGCCAAGTGTTCAGCTTCGGTCCGAGGATAGGTCACAAGTTTATGTTTTTCATATAACGCTTGTAAGACAACTAATGTTTTTTTGGCGGTAAAGCCATACTTTCCATTCATGTGCATTTGTAAAGTGGTTAAACTAAACAAATTCTTTGGCTTTTCCTTCACCGTTTGAGTTTCTAAATTATAATGAGTCCGATTCGCTACAGACAATCCTTTCAAGCGTTCCATTGCTTGGTCTTTTGTTAATTTTTCATCTTTCTCCAATTTCATTTCAAAGACTTTTTTCTTTCCTTCTTCGTCTTTAAGATTAGTTGGAGCGACTATATTGTAATGTTTTACACTCTTAAAATTTTCGATCGTCTCATCTCGTTTGACGATCATAGCTAAAGTGGGAGTCTGTACTCGCCCAAAGGAAATGACGTGCTTGCTGCCACTTAGTTTTGTGGCCAGTTGAGTGGCGTTCAATCCAATTAGCAAGTCGCTTTCTTCTCGTAATTGTCCTGCTAACGTCATTCCAGCATAATCTTCATTATCTTTCATAGCAGCATACGCTTTTTTAATTCCAGATTCCGTTTGATCTCGCACCCAAAGCCGTTTCACTTTTTTCCCTTTTACATTGGACAATTTGTAAATTTTCATAAAAATGTGTTGACCTTCACGTCCGGCATCTGTTGCGTTTACAATAATGTCGGCTTTTTTCATCCAATCCACAATAATCTTAAATTGTTTCTTGATTCCATCATCCTCTTTGATTTTTAAAGGAATATCTTGAATAAAAAAAGGAAGGTGACTAATGTCTCCTCCCCATCCCCAATTTGGATTGATTTCTTCTGGCTTTTTGGTTTCGACTAAATGACCTAACGCATGTGTATAAATACGTCCATCCATTCCTTCATAATAGCCATTTTTACGTTTGACCGATTTGCTTAATGCTTTTCCTATGGTTTCTGCTTGACTCGGCTTTTCACACACAAATACTTCTAACAATTTATCTTTCCACCTTTCTGTTTTTAAATTCCTTCATCACAATGCGGGAAGAGTTGCAAAATCCGGCATTTTTATGACCGAGAAGGAAGGGAAATATGAAAGGTCCGGTTGTTCTTGAAAAACTAAATAAATATGCTTAATGGCTCCTTTTTGAGACAAAGTACGGAACTGTTCATAATCCGACATTTTTTTAAAAAGAGAATCTGCATGATCAATAATAAGATAATCAACGGAATCGTTGAGGTTTTTAAGAAAAGCTCCCATATCAAAATCCTGTTGTGGAATCACACGATAAGAACGATTGTCGTTAAAAGGTTGAGTATAAATAGAAGGAACATAAGAAGCATAAGCATCACATTCGTCTATAATAACAACTTGATTTTGTTCCCTGTTCACTCTCTTTAGTAAAGATTTAATAAAATGAGTTTTTCCAGTTCCTGGTCCCCCGATAAGCATCAAATAACGTGGATTTTTTCTTGTTTTTTCCATGAATCACAGCTCCTTTAATATGATTTCATACTATCAGTTTACTCTTTTTTTGGGCTTTCGCCGTACCAAAAAAGTATCAAAAAAATTGCACGAAAATCTCACGAAAGTTGCATTTTCATCTTCCCATAGAATTTTCTCTGATTTTTTCACAAAAAGCAGAAAAGGGCATATAGCGATTTGGATAGGGAGTTGGTTCTTCCCACTCTCGATCTATATTTTTCTTCAAAAGATAGTATCTTTCGTCTTCTTTTAGCCAATCCATTCCTTTCTTGGCTTTTCCCCATTCTTTAGCAATTTGTTTTTCCTTTTTCATGGTGAAAATGGTACAAAAAAAAGAATCCTGTGTTTCTACGTCTGTTAATTTTACAGCGTACACATGGATTCTTTTATTGGCAGCCAGTTTACCCATAGGCTGTATTTTGTTTATCCTCAACAATGAATGTTCCTCATGTTCATACATACATTTTCCCGAATCGGTTGAAAGAAATTTTAGTTTTTCTGCTATGATAGCTTGTTCAAATATCTCCATTGCCTTTTGATGATGGGGAGACTCTTTATTCATAGTTTTGACATAGATAGGTATGGTCATGATATGTTTGTATCGTTTTAACACGGCAATTTTAGTTTCAAGATCAATAGTCGTTAATGGCTTAGAAATTTCATCATCATCAAAGAACTCTATTCTTTCAGTTTTGATAACACCATAGATTGGAACACGTCCTTTTGACCGTTTGAAATAAGTGACACCTTCCGGTATTCTAACTTCATCCTCCCTCAAAAGATAATCAGAGTGTTGCGTTTTTCCTTGATGAGAAGTAATTTTCAAAATTGGTAAAGCGACTGTTGAGTTGTTCCCTGCATTAATCACAAGGCCAAATCGGTTTTTACCCGGATTATCGTTTCCTTTTTGCATTACTTTGGGAGTATACGGATAAAAAACTCTTACAATATCTCCTGAATGATACTCAATCACATTGAAACTCCTTTCTTTTTAATTAACGATCCAAGAAAATAACATCGTCCGGATCAAAGTCATCATCTTCTTCCATATCTAATCTTTCAAGGATATAGCGATCTAAATCCCAACCTGTAAATTTCTTTTGTGGAGCAAGTTCTCTCATGGCATCTTCTAAATACACTTGCTCATAATCAGGAAGAGCCATTTCTTTAATAATTTGTTCTTTTGTCTTTCCTTCCCAAGAATAAGCACATAGAAACTCGGCTGATTTTGTATAAGACGATCGATTATTTTCCATGATTGAAACCTCACCCTCATTTCAATTCGTTTTTCATATTATACACCATCTAGCGTTCCAACTCTTCTTGCAATTCTTCATAAGCTCGTTGGTTTTTCCAGCTTTCATATTCGGAATTCATTATGTAATTGAGTCTTCTAAAACTCTTTCGAAGCATAAGATTTTCCCGAAATTTTTCTCGCTGGATCTTTAACTCTGAACGATGAATAGCATGAAGGTTTTTAAAATGTTGTTTTTCCCATGTATCGTAATTTCTCATTTCAGCTAAAATAGCATTTCCCAACCTGGTGTATAATTCTTGGATTTTATTGTTGTAATAATCAAGGTATCGATTTTTTTCTTTATCTCCTTCACCGTACGCTTCTCTTTTTAATTCTGTTTCAATCATGAGTCTTTTTTTCAGTTCTTCAAACTCTTTTTTATGGTATTTTTGAAGGTAAATAGTAGATAATTGATCGATTTTAGGCCGTACATCTTTTAAACTGTTGTAATTATATTTCCATTGCCTTTTGTCTTTAGGCAGCTCTCTCATGATTTCAAGGAACAGTTTTTTTGTTTTTTTATCTTCCAGCAAAGAGACTTTTTCTTTTTTATGTTTGACGATGTTTTTTCGAATCAATTCATCTATTTTTTTTAATTCTTCCCCCCGATCCATAATCTTATTGATCACTGTTGCTTTCATCGCTTCGATGGATTTTTTCTTACGGCCTCCGCGATGAAGACCTTTATATTTTCCTTTTTGAATGATTCTTTCTTTACTCGGAAAAGGTTCGCACATGGCAATATGAACATGAATGTTATCGGTATTGTAATGGATTGCTGCACTCCAAATAGCCGTATGAGATAAATTTTCTTTTTCCATCATCACCTCCATGGCCGAACGAGTGACCTCTTTTATTTTTTTTTCATCCAAAATTTTTGTTTTGCTATCGTAAATTCCATGTTTTTCGAGCCAATCATTGTTAAAACTTATAACATCTTGCCACATGACTGATCCGTTTTTTTGAGCTTGCAGAAAAGCCTTTTTTAATTTTTTCTTTCCATCTAGCGAAAGATGATCTTCATCTTTTGTAAAGAGAGCCGTCGTTTTTTCTTCATTGGCCATGTAGTCTTGATAAGAAGAAAAATCGTTTTCTTTTTTATTTACGGCTTCTTTCCTTTCAATGTATTTTATATAGTCGTCATATGCTTTTCGATGATTTTGTTTGTATTTATTTGAGGAAAACACAAACTTTGATTTAATGACTACACCGGGTGGAGTGGACAATATCATCACTCCTTCCATGCTTATTCATGAAGCTGCCTTTTTTGTTCCCATTCCAATTTTCTTTGTCGTGCTTCTGCAATCTGATTTTTGACTACTTGTTCAGCTTCTATAATGGCACGTGATTTAACTTTCTCCGTTGTAATCAGTTCTTGGTGTTTTTTTACGACAAAATAATGGTTCATAAATTCTAAAATCATTCTGGAATGTCGATCGGCTAAATTGGTTCCGGCCCTTATTCGACTTAAATCTTCCTGTACTACTTCCTTAACGGCTTTTTTTATTAACTCAAGCAGTTCTTGATTTTGATTGGAATGTTCCAGGATAATTTGTTGTAAAGCTTTACTTGGTCTCAAGTTATTTTTTTCTGCAAACTGATTAATGTAATCAATTGAATTTTTATCAAGGTAAAAATGTTTACGTTCTTTTTGTGTTGACAAGCATTAGCCTCCTTTCTAAAATTCGAATTCATCATCAGATAATTCCTTAATCAGTTGTATCATTTCATTCATCACTTCCGTATTTTTTTGGATCACTTGTAGCGTTTTATTTTGCAATTCCTCATATTTTTGCTGTTGTTCTTTCATTTCTTTCACAACGGATAAGTTAGAAATGTAGCGTCTTAAATATTCGTTGCGAGAAAGATTTTTTTCTTTTGCAAGTTCATCAATATGACGAACAACGGCAGGATTCAGTTTTCGAATCTTAATATCCATGTACGCTCTTCCTTTTGAATTTTTCGTTTGTTTTTTTAAAAGGGAAAGGATTTTCTTTTGTCCTTTTTCTCGAATTGGTTATTTATTCCAATTTTTGTGTATAAAAAAATGCAAGAGCATAAGGAGTTTTTGCCCCCACCGAAGGTGTGGGATCAGGCAGTGCCTGATAAAACGAAGGGGACAAAAAAAAGGCGATTCGCCCACAAAAAGTCCACTAAAATCCCACAAACGGTACACTAAAGTCACACTAATAGTCCACGTTTTCAAGCCCGTTTTTATACGTTTTTTTGACCTTAAAATAAAAAATACACATTAATTTTTGCCGAAATAAACAAATTTATTTTGTTCATCTTCTAGCTGTTTTTGAAGAATGGTGGCTTTTTCTCTTGCTTCGTTTAGTTGATTAAATAGCTCTTGTTTTTTCATTTCTATTTCCATAATAGTATTTCGTTTAGCTTGAATATCTGCATCACTTTTCTGCTTTTCAGATTCTGTTTGATACATTTGCTCTTCTTCTATTTTGTTAATATCTTTCAACAATTGATTTTTCAAATCATCTTGAAGAGAAATCTTTTTTTCAAGTTTATGAATCTCTTTTTCTTGTAATTGAATATCCATTTTAATGTCTTCTAATGCGTATTCATGCTTTGATTTTTTCTCTAAATGTGTTTTTTTCACTGTTCGATAATCACAATAAAGGACAGCTGTGTCGTCTAAGCCTTGTGTATCTTGCGTAGCTTCTTGATCATCTGATAGTGGATTGGATTCTGTTTTTTCCCCAATGATCAAACTAATTCTTTTGTACTTTTCAGGGATGTTTTGAATCCAAACCACATATGTTTGATCGTTGTGATACACAACTTTAACTGGTAATTCTGTTAAAGTGTCTTTCTCTCTTGCTTTAAAAGTTAAAGAAGAATTTAAATCACCTACTGTATCGTCTGCATCAATTTGCACTTCCATTAAATTCTTTTCCGGATCATATACCCACTTTCTCAATGTGATCGTCGTATTTGTTAAGCCCGTTACTGATTCATTAATTTTGGTTTGAACAATTGGATCAGCGTCAAACATAAAAGTTTTAGACAAAATAAAGAACATAAAAAGAGCCAAAAATCCAAACAAGATGGTAGAATAAATTTTATTTTTTCGCCCATTGGTTACTTTATATGCCACGCGATCACCTCCTATTTGATCTTTATTTTTTACTTAACTATGAACGATAGGGTCGAAATTTCCTCCATATTCAAGGGAAACAATTTTAAGGTTTTGTTGGTCTTTTGAGACTTTCACTCGGTATATACCGTTTTGTTCAACCGGATCTGCTCCTTCCACTTTATAAGAGCTTTTGACGATTACTAAAGCTGTGGTATCATCTTTTGGATTCATATAAACTTGCATGTCTTTTACTGTGTTTTGAAAAGTAATTTTAGGCGTTGTTTGAGACATAGCTCCTTTTAAACTTTCTACTACTTCAGGAGTGGCTGCTTTGCTCAAATCATCATAACGAGTCAAATAATTTTTGTTGTTGTAGTTGAAAAAGCGAGTAAAGGTGTCAGTAATAAATGTTTCTGTCGCATTATTTTGAATCGGTTTGACTACATTTTCTTGCTGATTCAATGGTTGTTTTGTCTCTTTTGTCGGAACTGTTTTTTCTTGTTGTTTTGATTTAGTCGGAGTATTTGTGACGCTGGAAGATGGAATGTTGATTGCATCTAATTTTTGATCTTCTAATTTTTGTTTCAATGTTTTTATTTGTTTATTGGCTGTTGCCAAATCATTTGATACTGTATGAGTCGTATGGACTTGATAAAAAAAAAGCGCTGCAAAAAGCAACGCAATGGAGGATGTAAAATATAAAACTTTTTGCATAATGCTCCTTCCTTTCATTTTAAAGTTTTATTGCATAACTCTTCCAAATCCAGCAAAATGAGAAGCCCAATATGGATTCGATAACGATGAATATTCAATCCCTGATCCATTGGAATTGTAGAATTGATCATTTCCAACATATATTCCCACGTGTGTAATTGGAACACCCGCGTTATATGTCCCTTGGAAGAAAACAAGATCGCCAGGCTGCGCCTCGCTTCGAGAAATCTTTTTAGAAACGTTATATTGTTCATTGGCTGTGCGAGGAAGATTGATTCCTATTTTTTTGAAGCACCATTGCACGAGTCCCGAACAATCAAAACCAGTAGTAGGATTCGAACCACCGAAAACGTAAGGTTGTCCTTGATATTTCAATGCTTCAGCCATTACAGCTTTAAAAGCTTCACTTCCCTTCAATGCAGGAGTTGATCCGGGAGTACACCCCCCTGTTAAACCACCTAAACTGGCAGCAATTTGTGTAACAGCTGGAACCCAGTTTGCATTTAAATTGTTTGGGTCATTGGCAGCACCAATTGGCGCATACACAGAACCTAATTTTTCAATTGTATTCAAGCCATCTACAACAATTCTGTTATGTAGGGTTTGTCCCATTGCTTCAATGCCGGCATCTAAAGTAGGGAATACCATCAGTCCTCCACTCCCCATTAATCCGCCCGGATTATTTTTTTCAATGACAGCTTGGGACTTTCCATACCCCGTTTCATGCAAAGAAATGGCCGCAAATAAAACAGGGTCAATGCCCTGTTTTTCTGCTACTGAAATAAATACATCTTGTTTTCCACTTAGGACACCTGCGTTAGCAAAGACTTGATCCCACGCTGATTTATTGATTGAACCACTACTGGAACAATAACTTCCAGAAGAATCATCTTGATTGTTTTCGATAATGATTGTGAATGCAAAAAATAACATAAGCAGCACTAACAATATTGGGATAAGGGTAGGTGCTAGCCAAAGAAAAAGCTTTTTTTTCAAAAGTTGCTTTGCAATTTGCATTACAAACCACCTTCGAACATCATTAACTCCTCATTTGAGGCTTCAATTTGCATGGTCAAATTTTGGAGTCCGTTAATGGCCAAAACACATTCTCCTGTGCTTAAATAAGGAATCTGTTTTAACTCACTATCACTTAATTGCCCTTGGAAGACGTTGGCCAAAGTGTCTAATGAGTTTGGATCTTGTTGCATGATAAATTTATATTGAGTTAATTCAAAAAGAACTTTTATCTTATTGGCCACCACACTGTCATGAACATCTATGACAAAGTCACGAATAGATTGAGAAGCAAAAATAAGACCACCAAAGTACTTACGAGCTTCCCTTGAAAATTCGGTTAAATAGTTCACAGCTAATGGATTTTCCGAATTGATAAAGAGGTGTGCTTCATCAATCAGAACCAGAAAGCGTATGACAGAATCAAAGTCGAAGCCATCTTTATATATGGCTTTACGTTGCGGTTCTCCCAATTTAATTAAATGGTCCCAAAGCATGGTCAAGACGTTAAACATTTGACCATTGAAGGCTTCTCTTTCTAAATTACGCAAGGATTTCACTGAGAAAAAAACAATTTGTTCCTTGGTAATATCCTGAATTGTGGTATGGCCATCGAATAAATGACCAAACCCATGAACAATTCCATCAATCACTAATTCTATTTTTTCCAATCTTTCAGCTCTTGTTTTGGATATATCACTTTTAATAATCCTATTTTCGACATCTTCATATAAAATATTTTTTACAAAGATCAATAATTGAGAGAACGTTGGATATTCTTCATTTTTCAATGTAGTAACACCTGTTGTTTGGATTTTTTCGAGGAATCCAAGAGAATCATAAAAATCTCTTAATACTTTTTTAAACTCTTGAATATCACTATCACTAGATTGTGGAGATAAAAAACGATAGAAATTAGCAACTTTAGATAAATGTTTCAAAAACGAATGTTTTTCTTTATTTTCAAAAGACATACTTTCCTCTGTATGTGCCCGATAAATCTGCAAAGGATTAATCATTCCATCGGTTCCATCCAAAGCTATGATTTTTCCATTTAACTTAGTAACCAACGTCTCAAACTCTCCCGTAACGTCAAAACCTCTGATAAAATTACCACGCAAGGCGTTATCTAAAAGTAATTTTTTCAACGTGGTACTTTTTCCCGATCCCATCTGTCCAACAATAACGGCGTTATAAAATTTTCTTTTTTTGTCTTTGTGAAAAAGGTCAAACAACACATTTCCGCCTGTAAAGGTCGTCCCCAAATAACTCCCGCGAGGATCATTTAACTCGGCATAATGAAAAGGAAGGCCGGCTGCTAATGTGATGGCTGGCATTCCCCTTCCTTCACGATGATTAATTTCTTTTGATTGTTCAGAATAAGAACTGGTAAGTGCCTTGAATTCATATTCTTGTTCATTTAGAAAGACAGTCCCTTTAAATCCTTGCGCTTGTAATTCTATCAGAATATCCTCAACGTTTCGTTCTAATTCTGATACTGTTCTACCATGTACGAATAGCCGAATATGAACCTCTTTAATGACTTCTCCCAATTGGGAGATTTCTTGGTACAAGTTTTGTAATTGTTTTTGAGTATTATAAGCATCCTGTTGAGCTGTGGCTTGCCTTTCGTTCATTTGACGCATTTTTTGTTCAAGCATAGATTTATTGATGGCTGCAATAGTTTCACTACGATCCATAGTAGATACATCCACAACAGATACAATATTTTTCATAGTGACGATTTTCTTTAACCATTTATCATTTACACGAGAAGGATAATTGTAAATACGAATGCACGCTTCATAACCATCTCCTTTTCGAATATAGTTTTCTTTAAACGAAACCCCTCCTTGTGGTTGGATCGCTTGTATAAATTCAAGATCATATTGTTCTTTCAAATTTTGGTTTTGCGATGATGGATCGTCTTTCTTAGTTAAAAAAGGCAGCTGAAGTTGTAAACTAGGCATCATGCTGTCTCCTTTCTTTTATAATTTTGTATTTTGGTTGTATAAAATAAACAATATCGATTTTTTCTTTTCTGGAGTTAGCTCTCGCAAAGGGAAAGAATTTTTGAAAAAGTTTTTACAGATCCTTTTTCTTTCCGACAACTTGTATTTATCCTCTGCATATATAAAAAGGAAGAACTCACGATTAGTGCGTTCTTCCTCTAAAAACTTTAATTCATATAATTTTTGATCAATGAACTTTAATCTTTTTTCATCTGTTGTTTGTTCCCTTTTTTTTGACCAATATTCCTGTTGAACTTTTGTATTGGAAGGAAAATTCATAGAGACTTCTTTAAAATCAAATTGATAACTTCGCAAAAAACGAGTGTTTTCCCAAATAAGTCGGTTAAGATCATGTTGGCTTAATGATTCAATATCCAAGCTGCTAATCTGCAAAATATCCATAACCCCTTCTTTTAAAACAATATGATCCTCTTCGAGCTTGACAAAAGGTAAAATATCTATTGTTCGCAAGGGTACACGTGGTTTTTTCTTCTTTTCCTTCTTTTTTTGTTTGGCTGCGTCCTTAGATTTATTCGATATTGGAAAAGGAACGGTTATCCTCTTTTTTTTGAGCTTTTGTTGTTTTTTCTTATAGTTAGAAACCTCTGGATCAACAATAATGGGTTTCGGTTGTTCCATACTTATGTCTCCTTTCGAAACAGTTTATCATTCAAGACTTTGTTAACATCCATTGCATGATACGTAAACCTGTTTCTTCTTAATAAAAAGTAAAAGGTGTGATAGTATTTTTTTCCTGGATTAGTGGTGGAATTGGCCAACATGAATAGTAAAAATCCAAACCCTACGATGTAGTATGGGATTTTAAACCAAGCATGGACGTATTCACTTGTGACATTTAACAAAATAAATGCCCCCATGAGCAGAATGAAAAAATCTTTGACATAAAGGGAAAAAAACAGTTTAGGCTTTGTTTTAATTTCCTTTGGGATTTCGTATTGCATGACTCCTACTCTCCTTTCTGATCAAAAGGACTTTTTACATGTTCCGGTTCTTTAGGTTCTGTTGGTTTTATAGGTTGCACATGATTATCTTGATCCTGGAAGGGTTCTTCACTCATTGAAAAGGTTCTACTGGCATAATTTTTTAGATTTTTATACTTTTGCCCAACGTATTTTCCAGCCTTAATGGTTCCTTTCGCAACATCGTATCCACCATTGTAGCCCATAGCATGTTGATTTTTGATATTCTGCATCGTTTTTGTTTGGCCCAGTGGCGTTAAGTAATGAGTTGGTTCGATATGTCCTGGTTTCAAATAATTTCCTGATCGGGAAAGTCGGCCTTCTTTAGCTGCTCCATTGTTTCCTGCATTGTCAGAAGAATTATTTAAATTTTGCAAATCTCCTTGTTCATTGATACGTGGAGCAAAAATCTCCGCTTCACTTAATTTAGACTGATCGGATTCAGACTGTGGCATTCCCTGTTCTGTATCAGGATTAGATCCAACAGTTTCTGGGACTGTATCTGCAGCTTGATTCACTGAACCGCGATCGACATTATCGACGTTAGATACCATAGATGGAACGCCGTTACTGTTAGAATCCATAGAATCAATATTAGATCCTATAGAATTATTTTCAGACTCAAGATGTTCATCACTTGATGGGTTTTGTGTTTCTGTCATTCCGGCATCTGCCGAGTCTTTATCCCCTAGGGAAGGAATAGATTCCGTAGAGTAATCTCTGGAGGAGCCAGGTAGATCGGAAAGTTTATTTCCCTGTTGTCCTTTTTTCAAGTCTTGAGGCAATTTAGGTTTATTATTGGTATTAATAGTTCCAAGGCCTTTTCCAGAAATTGATTTTTTGGCTGCGTTTGGACTAGGCACATCTTCTTTTCTTCGAATCCCTTCTTTTCCCATACCTTCGACAGCCTGATCACCACTATTGCTATTTCCACCCGAACCTAATCCATTCTTTGAAGCGTATGGAGATGGAGCATTTCCCATTTCATCTTTCCAGGCTGACCTCACACCTTGAATTGCACCAACAGTAGACGCTACTTTTCCTGCAGCCGAGTCCATAAGTGCTTTTCCACCTTTTGCAGCCGATCCGGCCATTTGAAGCGCGGCTGCCGTACCCGTGAGTGCTTTCCAACCACTTTGAAGTCCGGCATCAATACCCAGTAACCGTTCCACAATATTAGGACCATCAATGACTAACCAAGAACCACCGATCAGAATGAGCATATTCCCCCATCCCAACGCTCCAAATTCCTGTGAAGCTGTCCATGCCGTAAAGATAGTGTAGATTTTCAGCAACAAAGCGATACAAAAGACCACTGCATAAGTTGAGAAAATTTCATTTAAAATCTTTTTCAATCGCTGTCCTCCCGAAATATCAGTGGCCGCGACTAACATTCCAAAGATATTGTGGAACCCCATTTCCATGGTTAATCTCGCCAACTTGATAATCGTCATTATCATCGTGAACGCAGCAACTAAAAGCGAAATAATAACGGTAAACCAATTGATATGCCAACGGTAATATTTTTCATCATATTTAAACAAACCTGAATTTAGTTCTTCAAGTTTCTGTTTATTATCACTGTCGATGGTGATTTTATTTTTCATAGCCTTTTGCGTCTCATCATTAGCATCACTGATCAAATCATCATCAACCGGTTCAGTAAAATCAATGTACCGAATATTGTCGGGGGAAATATTGTTGTATAGTTTTTTATCAGGAGGATCAAGTTCAAAGTTCTTTTTCACATAATAATCAATATCAGCTAGATTGTTTTTCACAATCTGTTCTCCACTCGTTCCGACTTTCCCATTAAAAACCGCATTAACTCCAGCACTAGTAAGTTTATTAAGATAATCCATTAGCAAGGGACCACTTATGATAAACATGAAAGCTAACAATCCATTTAAAATCACGTTTGATCGCTTTTCAATTTTGTTAAAAATAAGTTGGTACCCTATAAGGACTAACGTTAGCGCCAACAACGCCCATACTACAGCCGCCATTCCCGAACGAAATTCAGTTAACTGACCGTATTTGTAAAAGTCATTCGTTGTAATAATCTTTTCGACAACTGTTTCGATCCCATCGTTAACATACAGTAGCAATTTCACAATCCATCCACCGCAGGTTCGAAACATGTCTTCTAAAAGCCCTGAATAACTTAGTATGTGATCAAATTTTTTGAGTATATCTTCCCCACTCAAATTTACACCCCCAAGACTTAGACACGAATGTTAATGTCATTTGCTTTTTTTTGCACCCTATGAATGTTCCAAAGAAAACCAAAGAAAAAAATCAATAAAATAGTCGACGAAGCCATACGCATCGCTAAAAATTGATCATATAAGTGAGCTACAAAAAACCTCATCATAAGGGGAATAGCGCCAACTAAACCTACAATAGTATAAATTTGCACTGCCATTCCTCTTTTTTTTCTGTAATGCTCGTCACGCTTCGTAAGTTCAAAGTTCATACTATTGATGACTTCACTAAACATCCTTTTTGCGGATCCACCTTGTTCATATTTAATTTGTAAAATCTGATGAAATTGATCCAAGGCAGGAAAGTTATACTTTTTAAAGTGACTCGTATCCAATCGGGCTTCTTTTTCCAAAATATCAATGGTTTTTTGAATATCCTTTTGAATGATAGGATCAACCGTGTTTTTTGACTCTTGAAGAGAATACAAAACATTTTTATCCGATTGCAGTAAAAACACCATGTTCGAGGCATACTTTAAAAGCTCCGACAGTTGGTGTTGATACACTTTCGTTTTTTGGTTTCGAACGACAAGAGTGAAGAAAAGAACAATTGCCCCTATTATTCCTACCGTGACGCTTAACAATAGATTTTTTGAAGTCAAATAGAAATAGCCAAAATCCAATAAAAGCAGCAATAAAAGAATGACTGTCATTCCTGTTCCGTTAAATAAGGTTTTTGCTTCTTTCCATTTAGATTTTTTCATTTACCGAATTTTACCTCCTTAATTGAATAATAAAAAAAGAACCTATTCCGAAATGGTAATAGGTTCTTTTAATCTTTTCTTAAAGCGATTCTTATGTCCGTCTCAAAACTTCCTGGTTTGGCAGAATTATCCGCACTGAAAACATTAGTAGAAATTACTTTGCCATTATGAATGCAATAAAAACGCGAATATAGCCCACCATCGGCCCCTAATTCCTTTTCCAAAAGTTTAGCCCATTTTGGGTTACGGGAATCTTTTATATGATCCTTATTGATTAAGAAAGTTTTTATCTTGTATTTTTTTGAATCTTGGTCTAACACGACATCGTAATTGGACCCAGTTAAAGATCTCGTGTTTCCAACTAATAATATCGTATTTTTCTGCTCTTTGATGGCCTTTATCAATTCTGGAATATCCGTCATTTCAACTAACCCTACATAGCCGTTCTTATTTTCAGTAGCAATTCCCCTTTCATTTTTTTTAGGTTCACAGCCAACCAAAAGCATCACACAACTAAAAAAAGCGAGAAGACCAATCCATATTCTTTTCCGTTTTTTATACAAATATTATCTCTCCCCTTTTATGGGTTTCTTACCAAATTATTGTAACATAAAAAAGGAACACAGCGCTTTAAGCCGTGTTCCTTTTTATCCCACACTATCATAATAGCAGATTTTTTTCTGTTTTCCGTACCAAAAAAGTATCAAAAAAATTTCAAAAAACTATCCCAAAAATCTCACGAAAGTTGCATGAAACTAGCATTTAAACACGTCGGGTAATAAGTGATACAATTCTTTTTCAATTAAGTGTTCTTTTGTTTTTTCCGAAACGGGATGAAAAACATCTTCCGTACTGTATTTTCCTGTTTCTTCATCATATCGTTTTTCACGCCGGAATAAATAAGTATATTGTGCTCCCTGATCTGTAAAATCGGTAAATTCTACAATTTCCTTTATATAACGTTTGATTTTTCCATTTTCAAACTTTCGTTCCATGTGAACACCAAAGCGTAAAAGATTTACAATATCCTTTCCAATCAACATATCTGAAGTATTCGCATAGGATGGTGATCGTCGTATCAAAGGAATCAGACGGGCAGGAATGTCCGCTGCTCCTGTGGCATGAAGCGAGCTAATAAGGAAGTGATCTGTTTTTGCGCCATCCAGCATGTCGGCAGCTTCCAAATCTCTTGTTTCTGATACAATGAGCCAGTCAGGATTATTCCGCAGACCAGCCTTTATTAATTCTTGGACCGTGATTTTATTTTCCCTAGTTTTATCCGTCAGTGATACCCAACTAATAATATGTTTTTCAGGATACAAGAGTTTAATGTGACTGTCTTTTGTATCTTCAATTAATAAAATTATTTGATGGTCGGGGATATAAGAAACCAAAAGCTTTTGTAGTTCCGTTTTCCCTGATCCTGTCGCCCCTGATATAAGGATATTACTATTTGCCTTTATTAACAGTTCTAACAACTTTTCCACATTTTCATTGGAAATATCTCTTATTCTTGTCAAGGCCAGCCGGGGTCGAGAAACACGAAAGCTAAATGTTATTCCATACGTTGCAACAGCTTCATGAGCAGCATTCACACGCAAAACACCAAACTCTGTATCCAAGATTGGTTCATTATTGGTATATTGTTTTCCTTCCGTATCCGCAATTTTTCTTACAAGAGATCGGACTTGTTCAATAGAAGGCTGTTTTTCCGGCGTTATAGGCCCTTTTTCATTATGCATTAATCGCAAATTCGTTCCATCCCAAGAGATATCTGTAATCCCTTCGTCTTCTAAATATGGTTTTAAAAAACTATTATTTATAATACGCTCTACTGTCTGTTTTTTGGTTTGTTCATCCATTGTTATATAATCCATGTTTTACATCCTCCCTTTTATTAATGAAACGCTTGATTTACATTTACTGAAATACCTGCCCAGTAATAGACTAATATTGTTCCAGCAAAACCTAAGATGAAAAAGGTACCTAGTATAATAGCTGGAACAGAATAGATGTCCATGGATCGGACCTTTCTTTCAATTAATTCATTAATCTTGTTTTCTTGTAACTTATCGATATATGAAGCCAATTCAGCTAATGTTTCTTGTTTTATCCCTATTTCAGTAAACTCATAAATCATGCCCATGATCAATTGAGCTTCACTGCTGCCAATAAAATCAGCAAATTCCATATACGCCTTTCGGTCATTTTTTTGCTCAATTTTTTCCACTAATTTTTGAACTTCCGAACGCAACGGTTCTTTTAAATAAGGGATCGTTGCTTGTAATGTGAGATATACATTTCCACTTGTATGAATAAGGCTAAGAAAGTACCTCAAAAATTCAGGAAATAAATAAGACTTGAGTAAATCAGATCGTTTTTTTTTCATGACCATTTCAAAATAAGGATACCTGAAAGCTATGAAGCTGAATAAAGGAGCCAGTATTAGCAGCCAATATTTTTTTATAAATAAAGCACCGAGTGCATAGATCAAAAAAACAAAAACCGCCAAAGTCCATTTCAATATCGTATAGTTTTTCTTTTTCTTGTTGAAATATTCCAAGTAAATTTCAAGGTCTTTTTCCAATAATAGATTCATGAACACAGACATCATCCCTTCTTTCTATACTTCGTGGGATTCTCCCACTGCTCTTTTGATCCAATCATCATATTCATGAATTTCAACATCACTTAGAGTCTCATTCTCTTCAAATTCGCGTAATTTGGCAGCTTTTTCTTTCCAAGTGTCAATCACCGAATTTGGCAAGTAGGATTCCATGGCCTTAAAAATTTTCTCTCTGGATCGGTTTGATAAAGGAGCAAAATAACAAATAAATGAAAAATATTGTTGGAACGTAAAGAGATCCAACATATCCAGCATTTGTATGCTTTCTTCCGCATTTTTGCGAATTAGAGTGGAAAGTTCTTTTCTGATCATATGTTTATGATTATTTAAAATATTTTCATCTATCATATCCTTCATTCTGACATACACATCTTCATCCGATTTTGCAGTATAAACGATGTCTTCCAATCGAATTTGATCATGATTAGAAACAATGGGAAGATCCAAGAAAGACTTACTATTGTCGAAGTCATCTGCTAAATACTCATACCGGGCCTTAGAAGCCGTAACACCCGTATTGAATATGGGTTTTGGCACAATTTTACGTCCTTTTTTGTCTTGACGTTTATTAGCACGGACAACTACACTTTCTCCTTCTTTCAATTTCATCAATTCATCAGGCATTAGAAGAGCACGTTCTTTTACACTTTCACTCACACTTTTATCGGTTGATAAAAATTTTCCACTCCGTGAGCGATCCGTAATGGTTTTCTTCCCAAGCATGGATGAAAAACGTTCTGCTGTTGATACATCTTCGGTTAAAATATACAGTTGGTTAGAACAGTTCCCAATGATGGTATCAGCGTCATCACCATACAAAGTTTTAATTTGGCCATAAGATTGAATAACTAAGTTAAACCGGAACCCTCTACCTGCACCAACAGTAACCATACTTGCCATTCCTTCTATCGGAGGCATGTTTCCGAATTCATCTAAAAGCATCACTATATTTCGTTTCATTTTTCCTCCTGGAGTCATGGTGGCCTTTTCAGCATTCATCCGATACAGTTGGCTAACAAAAATCGAACTCAAAACGTGATTACTCTTATCTTGGTCAGGAATCACCATAAAAATGGCAATTGGTTTTTCTCCAAACCCTACTTCTGTGAGATCCAGTGAGTTATAAGAAGTGAATTTAGCATTAGGAGTCAGCGTGAAAATTTGTAACTTGTCCATCGCCGTAGAAAAAATACTGGCTCGTGTATTTCCGGCTGCAAAGTTACTTGTTGCATACATTAAACGGGCAGGATTGTTTTCGTCTCTATCCCTAAAAAATAAATCAAGTTCATTCTCACCATTTTCGTTATAAGCACTGCCTTTTGTGTTTAAGAAATGGGCTACAGAATACATATTGATCCTTTCTTCTTTTCCGAATTTGATACAATCTTCTGTAATCGCAAGAATAATCGCGGTAACTAACGATTTTGCAGAGTTATTCCAAAAAGGATCTTTTGCATTCGGATCATGATACAAAGAGAATGCAATACTGTTCGCATATTGTTGTGCTAAAGATACATCCCCTTTTTTATAGGCATCGATCACTGGTTGCAAAGGATTAAATCCCATCGATTTGCTTTGCTTAATGAGATTAAAAATATAAACATCGTAACCTCGCTTTTTCAAGGTATCATAGGACGCCGCAGCCAGTTCTCCTTTCGGATCATTAACAACCATACTAGACTTCTTACTGGCCCTTGAAATGACATCAATCATAGGGAAAACCCAACGTTCCCCTTTACCTGACCGAGTAATCCCAATGATTAAGGTATGCACAGGACCCGTATCGATAAGAAGTTTATAGTCATTGGTTTTTTTATTGAAAAGTATTTTAAAACGATTGTTTTTTTGAATAGCCGATACAATCGCCCCACTATCTCCTTCATAAGGTTCCTTGCTTCCTGGTATAATTTTGTATTGTTGTTTTAATTCTTTCACTGTCGCAAATTCACTCGTTCCATGTTGTCCTTTATTTAAATCCCCATAATTCATTTTCATATTAATGATGAACTTTAAGAGTATAAATAGAACGAGAACATAAAAACCGATATAAAACGCTTTTAGATCCTGCTGGAAACGGAAAAAATCTTCAAAAGAAACATGAAAACTTCCAACTTCGCTAGTTTTAGCAAACTGTCCAATAAACCTTAATATCTCTTGTAAAAACGAAAGAAGAAAATTGGCAATAAAAAAAGAAACAAAGAGAACTACCAACGCAATCACGAGGAGAACCTTTGTTTCAGCGATTTTTTCTATGGCCAAAAACTTTTTATGATTCAAATTCAACCACCTTCTTATTCTCTTCGATTAATTTTTGCGAAATCGGTCGTTTTTAACGTTTGTTCCTTATACACATTGTTATACCTGTACAGATAATCAATCCTTATAACCGTTCCAGGCGCTTGAGTTCCCACAATGCTCTGACCTGTTTGACTATTAGTGAAAGAAATCTCGTAACCTTTTTTTCTCAAACTATCGACAACTGTTTGCACTTCATCCGTTACACCACCGTAAGACTCTACCATTTCCTGTACCTCTGTTGTCGTTTTTAAAAACGCATTTTCTTGTAAGCTCTGTATACCAAAATAGAGCAAAAACGGTAGAATAAATAAGGAAAATAAAATCATGGAAAGAACAGCGCCTTTCATTTCTCCCAAGAGTGGATCATCCTTTCCTTTTAGGATTGAGGAAGTTCATTTAACGACAATCGTTGTTCTGCCGTCGAACGTACTTCTTGTTTATCATTTAAATATTCAATTTTAAATTGAACACTTGTAATGCTGTCATCGTCTTCGGTTGGTTTATTATTTTTATCTAAAAACACATAGCTGATTCGAATGTTTTTTCCATGATTTTTTTGTTCTTTAATCACATTAGAAACAAGATTGGAAACAAACTCTTTTTTATCTCCACCAATAGAAAGATTATCTCGCATATCACCTATACTCGCCGATGACAGCATGGTTTTTACTTCTTCAGTCACTCGTGTATTACTGTTTTGCGTAATTCCAAAATAAGAGCAAGCAATGATAAAGACAGCCACGATAGTAGCAGAAAATAAATACTTTAATCCAGAAAACAACGGAAATACACCTTCTTTCTTGAATTACGCTCGTTCATATTCATACAACCTTGTTTTTCGTTTTGTTTTTTTTTCATACTCTTTTACCTTTTGGATTAAAGATTGTTTAAAATCCTTATCATGGACTGAACATAAAACCGTTTTGCCACGTTGCAAAATAACAGGATTTTTATCATCATAGATAGAATCGATTACAAAGCTCCCTTTTGTTCCATCTTCCCCTTCCAATTCAATGTATTTAGAATAGTCATCTTTCTTCTTATAAAAACGAATTTGACTGGTATCCTTTTGCAACTCTAATAGTTTTTTAGTTTCTCCGTATACTTCTCTAAATTCTTCACGATTAAACAACAAATATTCATTCGGATCTTTTATATTTAACGGAAAAGACAAGATATTAACGGAAGAATAGCCTTCTTGAGACAATACATCATGAATTTCTTGATAAGCTTTTCTGCCGGCTTTATCTTGATCCAAAGCTAAAATAAATCCTTTTGTTTTCAATTGCTCCTTATTTTTAACCAAATATTCTCTAACTTGCCTTGTCCGATTAGTGCTCGTCAATCCTATGATTCCCACGTCTTTATCTATTTCACGAAATGACAATGCATCCAAAAGGGATTCACCTATGACGACATATTTAGATGTTTCTGGAATATCCATAAAAAAATCCCTGGCGTCTTTGCCGGGATTAATGATAAGGTTAATTTCTTTGCAATTTATATGTTCAATATTGGATCGTAATAGCATTCGCTCGATTAAGCCATCTTCTCCATAAACGGGGAAGATCAAATTTCTTTTCGTCATAAAATCTGTTTTGGAGTAATCTTTCCCAAAAAGCTCTTTATATTTTGAAAAAAGGTGAGCGACTACCTTTGGATTTTGAAGGTTAGCAATAAAAGGCTCCGTTACTTCCCTTTTCAATCCGCGATAGTTATCTAAATTATTTTCCGTATGAAATTGAATATGTTTGATAAACTTTGTCATTTCTTTTAATTGCTCTTGTTGAATCGCCGTTAAGCCTTTCCTTTTTTCAGGAATCGACTTTTTTTTCAAAACGACAGGTTTTGATCTTTGATTAAATTTTAAATAAAAGCGCGCGCCACACTTATTTTCCCTATTACATTTGAGAAAATGAGGATTGTTTTTATAAATAAAAGCTTCATGATGAGAACATTCTGGACACTCACAGATATAATAACGTCCTTTATCCTCCGCATTTAGATACGAAAGAGCTTCCTCTAAATTACGATATGTGAGGGTTTCATAATCTTTATTCATTGGTCCTTCCCCTACCATCTTGTTTCAATTCGCACTAAAGATTGGCAAAACGCTTTTTCTTCTTCCGTAATATTTTCTTGTTCCAATTCTTTTTTCAAAAACTCATTTAATACCTTTTGAATAATCCATTCCACTACTTCCTTTCTGTTAATCAAAGTACCTTCCATCAGTGATTCCGTCCAAGCCTTCTGTAGTTGTCTTTGAATATCTGAATGAACGTTCAAAGCAAGTTGGAAATCTCGAACGGCTTTTCGTTCAAACAAATAGTCTTGAACGGATTGATACAATGGATCTTTACTAGCGAAAATAAGAAGATTTGATCGATTAATCGAAAAATAATCAGCCGTTACAAAACGAGTAAATTCCGTAAACTTTTCATCATTATTAAAGTGATTTGCCTTGGCCTGTTGGATTTCATCATGAGTACCCTTAAGCAATTCATAATAGTCCACAATCTGCAAATACGACTGATAAATGGAATCCACTATATCTTCTACATGGGAGAAAAAACCACCTGAAAGCTTGGCATATACATTTTGAAACAACTGCTCTAATTGAGACAAAGAAAAAAGCCAATCGGCTTTCTGTTCAAACGTATCTCGCATTAAAAAAGCAAATACACGAAATTCTCGATTTAAAAAACATTCTTTTTCCCTTCTAACTAATTCCGAAAATTCTTTCAATTTTTCTTGTCGGAAACTTTCATCCCATTCTTCTGTGTATTCCATCATCACATGTCGTATCTGATTTTCCAGTGAATCTGAATTTGAGAAAACCACCTTTGTATCAATCAAGTATTGGCCATTCAAATAAAAGCCGAATCTTTTTGGTTCTACTTCTCGTTTTTGATTTTTTAAGCGACTTCTCAACTGCTGCACTACTTCTTCGGCTTCGGTTAAAAAATAACTTTTATGTTCATTTAATTCGCGAAATCGTTCTCCTTCTGTAGAAAATCTGATCATCAACTCTTGCAAGGCACTTCACTTCCTTTCTGCTCGGAAAAACGATTCTCTAGCCATTCGTAAAAAGCAATATAACAATAATTTTTTCCATTTTCATCTTTAGTGGCTTCATTCAACAGATCATTCAAATATTCTTCACTCAGCATAGAAAGGTTAGATGATGTAATGAACTTAAATGGATATTCTTCCTTATCAATCTTTTCAAATGAGTTTTTTGCATATTGATAAACTATTTTTTTCAATTTTTCTCTTTCCACAATAGGAAATTGCACAAGATGATGAATTTCTCCAATCGTTGATTTTAATTCTTTCAATGTAGACCATTCTGGATAACGAAAGGTAGCATTTCCTTTTTCATCTACTAATAATTCAAATGTACGAATGCCGTTTTCTTCTAAAACCAAAAAAGTACGTCTCTTTTCTCTAATATTTTTCAGAAATTCCTGAAAGTCAGTAGGATCGCACAGAAAATATGAAAACGTCACTTCTTTTCCGTCTTTTATTTCTCTTACATCAACAATTCCGCGATTAAATTCGTCAATTGCACAATAATTAATATTTAATTGACTCATCTTCATACCACCTCCATGAAAAAATTGGGTATTCCCTTACAAAACCAAAAATGCTAACTTATTAATCTCATTTTTTTTAGACAATATTTCTTTCGAAATATTCTTAAAAGCCAACAAATATTCATTATTACTATTTACTATTTCTTGCAATAAAGTAGTGAGAGTTAGTCCGTCTTTAATATGTTTAGCAGCTATTTCTTTCACAACTGCCCGTTGTTGTTGCTGAAAAAAATATTCCTGTTTCCCAATTAAAAACTCAAAAACCTTCACCAATTTATCAACTTGATTTTCTTCCTTAATCAATAATAATCCAGACATGTTTATGACTTTTTCAATCACCAATTCATTTAATAAACTCATTCTGTAAAACCTCCAATAATAAAAATCAGAGCAATCAACTATTTCTTAGTAACAAATAATCTAATAATTAAAGAGCCTCTTAAAATATTAGAGGCTCTTTTTAAAATTCATTAGCCTTTAGATATTAGACCTCCAAACCAGTTAACTAATGAGACAGCGATATAAACAATTGTAATTCCGACAGCAACATTAAATATCCATCCCATTAACTGTTGCTTTTTATTGGGATCATGTGCTAAAAAGTATGCAAAACCAATGATTGCCAATATTAGACCACCTAGTGGAAGAGCCAGTGGCTGAATACTCTGCGCTATTTGTCTAAGAGTAGCTATAAGTGCTTCCAAATCATTGCGCCCCTTTCTTTTCTTCAATTAACAATCCCAGAAGATTGGAGTTAGTAATCACGACTGATTCAACCAATTGTTGATGTTGTTTGTGTAACCACTCATAATAATCAATTCCTTTAGCTTCAAGGATACTTTTAGCTCCATCTTCGTACTCTTTAAATCGTTCTGGTTTTTTTTTAGCCACTTATTTTCATGACCTCCTTCTTTTAAGCAATAAAAAAAGACCTTCCATTTGAAAGATCTATTAATTAATCCACGCCGATTCCAGAAAAGACATTCGTCACCATGGTGTTCAAATTAGCACCAATTTTAGCAATTAATGGCTGAATGACTCCCGTAGCAAAAGCCACCAAAATGCCAAAAATCACAACACATACTATCAACAAAAGAATAGCCCCTTTATGTTCTGACAAGAACTTTCACCCCCCTTTCAAGGAATAAAAAAAGAACAAGGATTCAATCCTTATTCCTTTATGAATACAGTCTTTGTAAAGACGATCTTCTATTTTTAATAGTTAGAAGAGAAGCCACAACAGCACTCGCTCCAATGACGAGTAAAATGGCTCCTTTATGAGCGATCACTTCAATCACCTCCTTTAATTCACTAATTTTACTTACCGATAGTTGGATGGCCCCCGTAGAATTTAGAAAAAACAACCATAACGCCGAAAATCACGATAGTGACTATCGCTAAAGGCCACCCTCCTCTGCCTCCATCCAAGTATCACACCTCCCTCTTTTGAAAGTGATCAAACCAAAAGATTAGCCTCCACTTCCATATAAATTGGTCATCATTTGACTAAATCCACCTCCAAGAGTGTCAATAATGGTTGGCATATTATCTGAATAAAAAGCAGCTAAAATACAAAAAATGATTACCGAAACAATCATTAGTAAAATGGCCCCTTTGTGTTCTGACATCTAACCTCCTCCTTTATTTCAACCTCCTCCTTCAAAGATAATTTTCTTTAGAAAGAACCATCATTAATTCACTCCGATTCCAGAAAAGACGTTCGTAACCATGGTGTTCAGATTAGCACCAATTTTAGCAATTAACGGCTGAATGACTCCCGTAGCAAAAGCCACCAAAATGCCAAAAATCACAACACATACTATCAACAAAAGAATAGCCCCTTTATGTTCTGACAAGAACTTCACCTCCTTTCAAGGCCCCTTCCAAGGCACAAAAAAAGAACACAACCTTTTGGCTATGTTCTCTTCTCAATTTACAGACCTAGATTTATTATTTTTTGCAGTTTTTGATAAAAATCTCGATCGGTTACTCTATAACCGAACAAGAAGTCTCCAGGCCGTTCTCTTGTGATCTTTCTTATTTCTTTGGCCTGATCTTGTGTAATGGTTAAGCTATGAGGATAATTTTTGATGTTGACTCTTGGGTTCCGTTGTTCCACCACAAAAGCGTCATCCTCAATCGCTCCCAGGAGATAATGGTCAAAAGAAAATTTTTGGCCAAAAACAAGGTTTAAATCATTTAAACCCATATTGCTTAGAACAACTTTGTTTTCATAAACTTGTTTCGGTTTTAAAGGCGATTTAGCATCCACCGGAACATAGTATTGAGGTGTATCTTGATTTGTCAGAACTTCATCATCAAAAGATTGTCCCGTTTCATTTTCAAAGTTGTCCTTCATTTGATCTTTCACTGTACCTGCCATTTCCTTCACAGATGGAAGCTGACTACCGTTTACATAGTGATCTTTCGCATCTTTGGCCAGAGGATAGGCCCCTAAATAGCCTAAATGCTTCGAAACAAAAAGAAAATCACTGGTGATGTCTACTTCATACTGACGTTTATTTCCATCCATTTTTTGATCTTTCATTTCTGTTTGCTGCAATGGCAGGGCGTATTTTCCATAATCCCATTGTGTTTTATTCGGATATAAACCTTTCAAACTTTCATCCAAATCAGCCGGAAAATAAAAACCATTTGCTCCATCCTTGATAAACGGCTGATAATTAGAATTTTGCTGCTGACCAGAAGGCAACTCTACTTTATACGTGATTGGCCCCGGTGCTATAGGGAAATGGGTTTGCGTTTTCAGTTTATACATAGAATCCACTTTAGAGTTTGCAGCCTTCTCAAACGTTTCATAATACGTTTTTTCCACTACCGGATTGCTATTCCGATTATCCCAATCGGCTCTTTTTCCGACTGGAAATTGTTTATTCGCTAAGTCCTCAATAGTATTTACATACACAGAATTATGCTGCATTGGATCAACTGTCAGAGAAAGTCCACCACTTTTTCCTCCGTTTTGACTATACCAGTCTGCTAAAGAAAAAGTTTGGGCGTATTCCCACGCTGGAGTATCTCCTGTATACTCCCATCTGAAGCATTCGCCTCCTTGGTTTTCCGTACAAACATAATTCTTATGATAGTAGTTGGTGTACTCAAATTTAACGTTATAATCAATTTTTGGATTTTCCTTAAATTTGTCAGTGTCCACCATCAAAGATAGTGGAGTATTAGGATCGGAACTAGTTTTATCAAATCCATTTCCTTTTACTTCAAGGGTGTAATTCCTCATGGCATAGTAGTTCCCAACCGGTGGGAATTTACTTTCGATGTACACTTTTGATGCCTCGTTTTGTTTGTCTCTTCTCAATTCCCAAAAAATATACCCGGTCAAATCTTCACCGTCACCAGGCTTTTTCACCACGGTACTTGGATCGGGAAGCGATACGCGATAAGTAAAAGTAATGGTCTTATTTTGATCCGCAACCCCACTATAATACTGATTTTCAGGGGATGGCACATAAGGGTTACCTTGCGAGTCCTTAAAATATCCTTTTGGATAAGCCGAATAGCTGTAAGAGTCTCCTTCTTCAACAGCATCTGTTTTAGAACTTAGCACTCGACCAGTATCGGAATCTACATGACGAACTGTGATATAAAAGGTTTGCTTTTCTGGAGGATTGGATGGATTACTTCCGCCACCTCCATCACTTGGGGGCGTTCCTCCTCCACCACTTCCACCGCCACTACTGCTGCTTTTAACCGTAATGGTTTTTTGGACAGTAGTGGTTCTTTCCACTTCATCCGTGACAGTCAGTTTTAATGTATAGGTTCCCGGTTGAGTAAAAGTTTTGGAAACTGTTTTATTAAAGGTTGACGAGTAGACAGTACTATTTTGAACACTTTGACCGTTGATGGAAAAATTCCATTCAATATAATCTCGATACGGACTAAATTCTTGCCCACTAAGGTCAATACTGACGCTATCACCTTCATTTACAGTGGAAGGAACCGCAATCTGACCACTTGGGTATGGCGTTGGTGAAACCACAACATATCCTTTAATTCCACCTTTTCCATCTGAAACTCCAAAAGATCCAGTTGATATGTTAGCCCCAGACTCTCTAGCAATATCTCTCGAATATGCACGAAGATATTCTCTCTTCGTTTTTTGATCTGTAAGCGTATAATAACCGCCATTATAAAAATAATTTTCTACAAAATCAGGATTTCCGTTAAAAACTAATGCCCAGTCTCTCACAGTATCAGGAGCCGCGAAAGTTCTTCCTAAGTTACTTAAAGAAGGATCTTGTGGCTTCTGTAACATCATGTAACCTCTTGGTGTTGCAGAAGTGGATATTTTGTCCCCACTTAGAAACACAGGCCATGTATCATGATAGTAATAATCCTTTGTAACAGGAAAATCTATCGTGTATTTCGCGCCTTCTTTCATTCCGTCATTATCCAGATTTGGAATCACGTATGCCAGAGTTTTAGCATTTGGAAAAAAAAACCAAATCAAACTAAAAAGAGATAGAATCGAATAAATTTTTTTGTACTTCATTCACTCCCCCCTCTTTCATTTTAAGAACAAAAAAAAGAACACAGCCTTTTGGCTATGCTCTCTTCGTTTTGTATAGATTCACTTATTCTGTCAATCCTTCATACTGAGGTAACGAATAAGTAGAAAATTCCAAACGTTTAAAAATAGGAATATAGCGAGTATACCATCCCAATTCACTTGCAAACTCTCGTCCTGGAACATAAATGGTTCCATTTTTTGTTTCTACATTGACAGATAAAGTTTTAGTTTCACCGTTTACTGTGATCTCATTGCTCCCCGGTGTGAGTTGGATCGTGGTTCCGTTATATTGAACAGTCTGTCCGTCATTCGATACTTGTACCGTTGGCACTTGAGCGAAAAGGCCCTTGACGTCTACCATGATTACACCAGATTCTGTATAAGTTGGTTGAACTTGCCCGACTGTCACCGTATCGTGTCCATATACACCAAACTGCGTATAAGGAATATGCAAGTCAATTAGATATTGATTTTCTTCTTTTGGTTGTGTTGGAAGAACAACATCTGTAACTTTATCTACTGCTCCATCCATCCAAAGCTCCGAATCTTTGTACGCTTTTCCATTAAAACTAATGACCTCATAATCAGGATAATGGGCGCTTATAAGAGTTTTTTCAGGTTTCAAATTTTCAGTTCGGTTTTTTAGATAAGTTTCAGGATCAGGTATGCTTTTATAAGCGTCTTTCGATTGATGCAATTCATTATAGTAATCCTTCAGCAAATCTTCCGCAACGACTCCTCCTCCCGGGGCCACACCGTCAACTCTTCGAACTATTGTCCAGTCTCCATATTTTTCATGAAGTTGAGCCAATGACATATTGACATAATCAGGCACTGTATCCGAAGGATTCGACGGTGTAGATGGACCTGTTGGATCGCTCGGTTTGGTTGGATTCGTCGGCGACGGTGTTGATGGACTTCCTGGATTACTTGGTTTCGTTCCATTTTTTTCTAATACTTGCAGCACCCGGCTCACCAAAACACTGGAAGAAGCACGATCAGCTTTCTCGCTTGGTGCAAAGGTACCGTTGGTTTTTCCTTTAATGATTCCGTAATGAACCATCCGTTTAACAGATTCTAAAGCGTAAGGTGGAATTTTGTCCTTAAACTTCAAATTTCCCTTTTCCTTGAAGTTCCCTTTCAGATTCATCGCCCGATCTAACATGACAGCCATATCGGCTCGTGTCACAGGAAGATCAGGATTAAATTTACCACCTGTTCCCTTTACAATTCCTGCGCTTGCAGCACGGCTGATTTCATCATAAAGGGCCTTCGATTTTGGAACATCCTTAAAATGACTTGTTCCCTTTGGCAACTTTAGCGCCCTAGCTACCATGCCGGCGAATTGGCCTCTTGTCACCTTTGCATCTGGATGAAACGTACCATTAGAATAGCCAGTGATAACACCGCGTTCTACTAAATTCTCAATATCCGAATAAGCATATGAATTCTTCGGAACGTCTCGAAAGTCTGTATTAGCCGCACTCGCCCCAACAGCAGGGATAACACCTGTTAAAAAAGTCGCAAATGCCAAAGCTCCTACAAAACTCTTTTTCTTCAATTCAAACGCCTCCTTAAATCTAAAAAAGTGCCATTAATTTCATTATACACAACTATCTACCTATATTGGTGATAATTGGTGATATGTTCCACTGAATCCTCTTTCAATCGGGCCGTAGCTACTAACTGTTTCAATTCATCGATAGATAAATTTTCAATAGGCTCGCCTTTATGGGTGTAAAAATGCAACCTTTTCAGTTCTTCTATAAGAACTGATTTTGTTTTGTTGTGCAAACCACCCAACGAAGACCCCCCTTTCTTTCATTTGAACAATGCTTTATATTTACAGTTAAGAAGAAACTCATGATAATAACCTGGAATTTCCTCATAATTCCGAGCAAACAAAATTCGTTGAGGTATTTGGAAGAAATCTTCCAACTTGTTGAGTTTTTCTCGGTTGCAGAAGCTCAAGCCGGCTTCTATTCGTTGATATTGCCGGATCGTGGTTCCGATTGCTTGAGCCACATCTTCTTGAGTAAATTTTAAATTCTCACGTATCTTTTTTAGATATGTCATGTACCACCACTCATTTTCAAAGATAAACGACATTAAATGTCGTTTTCTAACTTCATTATATGCGACATTTAATGTCGTGTCAACATTTTTTTGGAGGATTTTTCTATGGCATCATTAGGCGAAAGAATTAAAGAATTAAGAGTTTCGAAAGAGCTAACTCAAAGTGACATTGCAAAATTACTTAATATCACCACTAGGCAAGAACAGCGTTATGAAAGTGACAAAAGCGATATGCCAATTTCAAAAGCCGTCACTCTTGCCGACTTTTTCGATGTTTCACTCGACTATCTAGTAGGACGTTCGGATGATCCAACACGAAAATAGCAACGAAGGGAACAAACCCTCCGTTGCTACTTCCTTTGAAATATTCCAATAAAAAAGCAACTTGTAGTCTTACTTATAATTGAATCGGAAACTGTTTGAGAATCATTGCGGCAATTTACTGGATTTTTTGAAACATCATCAATCATTTCATTTTTATCATCCCCTTTTTGATTAGCATAAAAAAAGAACATAGCCCTTTAAGCTATGCTCCTTTTTATCTCACACTATCATAATAGCAGATTTTTTTCTGTTTTCCGTACCAAAAAAGTATCAAAAAAATTGCAAAAAAGTATCCAAAAAAATCTCATAAAAGTTGCATGAAAATCTCATAAAACTCTCATTTTTAATAAATGTATTGACAAGAAAAAATTGAGAAATTTGGGATTCAAAAGTGTTCTTTGGTAAAGCTGCAAACGTAGATTTTCACTAAAAACAAACATGCCGCAAGTAAATCCCACTTGCGGCACAATGATTTTAAACCAAGATTAATCAATTTGGGTAATTCCGTAAGCAATTGATTCAAACGTTAAAATATGGTTGTCTTCAAAGTATTATTAATCTTAATCCCTTCTATTCTTGTGACAAAGTATCAACCGCATCTTTCAGACCTTGTTTTTTTGGCGAAGTATATACTCGTGTGGTGTCTAAATCATCATGGCCAAGAAGTGTTGCAACATAAGGAAGTGGAACACCGTTTTGAACTAGGTCATGGGCAAAAGTATGTCGTAGTGTATGTGGGGTCAGATCAGGAATATTCGTGTTTTTAACAATGTTTTCGAAAATTGGATAGATCCCTGATGGCGTTAATTTTCCTCCCTTTTGAGAAGTAAAAAGGGCATCGGTTGTAGGATTTTTCTTTTCCCGTTCTTTCATCCATTCATTGAGTGCTTGAGACAAAGTTTTATTTATAGGAACGTCCCTTGCTGCTTCCCCTTTTCCTTCTCGGACATTGATATAACCATTTTGAATATCAAAAACGGTTAAACTGGTCACCTCACTGATCCTTAGTCCGGCATATAGCATTGTATAAATGATGGCCTTGTTTCGAGTGTATCTCCAGGCGTTTTTTTGAGCTAATTCCGGATCTTCAATATATCGCAAAAGGATTCTTTTTTCTTGAGTATCCAACCATCGTGGAGCATATACTTTTTTATTGGTCTGTGGGATTAAATATTTTTTAGGATCAAAACGAACAATCCCTTGAACGTATAAAAAATGTAAAAAAGTTCTTATGGCTTCAATGTAACTATTGATGGTCTGGGTGGCTAAAGGCTGTCCATTCTTTTTTCTGGCATGGTGAATTAAGTAATGACGCCACTCTTTTAAATCCATCGGATTTAATCGAGCATAATCGATTTCTTTTTGAATATTATCGAAATACCACGTTTCAAAATATGAAACTGCCTTTAGATAACTTTTGATGGTGTGAGAACTTTTTCCCTCTTCTTTCATCCACTTGATAAAAAACTCCATAGTAACCAACCTATTCATCGTAATTATGATTTCTTATATCGATTTCGATCAAACTCTTGTTGCAAATATTTCTCTTTCATCGCCTTATCAATAAGAAAAATTAAGTCGTCTAAATCTATAATAACCGATGGTAGACCTTCCATTAACGCCAATTGATATTTACAAATTATTTCTAATAACTGATCATTGCCGGCTCCTAATTGTGTGTTTTTCATTTTTTCTTTTTCCCTCCTTAAGCAGAATACGTTCTGCTAATAATCTCTCGTTGAGGATAGTCGTAAAGATTATCAATCCATTTATTAAAATCGTAAGTTACAATGATATTTGCACCAGGGCATCCATGATGTAATGAATCCAGTAAGCAAGCCAAATCTATATGGTCCCGTCTTGTGTAATAACAATGGTATAAGTCTTTTCCTTTATCTACATATGGTGGATCAATGAAAATAGTGGCTTCCTCGTCCCAATATTCTTCTTCGATTAGTTCAAGAGCATTTTCTTGTGTAACAGTAATACGATCACTCAATTCATGAATACGTTTGATCCGTTTTTCTAGTTCGACAGGGTTCCAACGTGAAAGTAAAGCTTTTTTTGAACCATTCTTTCCACCTAATGGATTCGCTTTTGCGATTCCACTATACGCAAGACGGTTTACTAAAAGCGAGGCCCATGCTGCGTCTACTATGTCTACATTTATATAATCATTTTTGATGATTTCTTGAGCTTTGAAGAAATCATCATGGCTTGGAGTAATGGACCGCAAACGTTCAATCAGAGCAAACGGCATATATTTCACGACCCACCAAAATGAGAAAATACCAGTATCTAAATCATTTAAATGCAAATGTTCGACGATCCCTGCATCCAACATGGCCAACTCAAAACTGCCACCTCCGGTAAATGGAGAAACAAGTTTTTTGGCATTCAAATTTTTCAAGTGTAAGTAGAGATAATCAATAATTTTTGATTTTCCTCCAGGATACCGAAAAGGGGATAATCGTTTGTTAAATCTAATGGGACCTTTAACTTTTGGCTGTTGGATATGATTTTTTTCAAGTATTAATACAAAATGATGTCTGTTCTTTACATGACTAAAATAAGTGAAACCATCACAGACTTCACACCAAAAACCGCGATCATATTTATCAATTTGAATATCTTCTAAATCCGTATTTCCACAAAATTGACAAGTAAGAGTCATCAAATTCTCCCCCTACTGTAACCTAATCTACCCTTTTGGTCATCCCTTTCAGGGATACCTCCGAATAGATGTCATACCCTTTTTCCTCAAAATACCATTTTACTTCGTTGAAAAGATCTCTTTCTTTAATCTTCAATTTTCCTAACTTCTTTCTTTACATATGACATTACATTGTTTTTTCTATCCGACGTTCGAACGAATATTCCAAAAATTACTACTAATAAGCAACCGAATTATCTGCTCTTTTTATACATTTATTATACCGAATTATCTACTGTTTTTCCATAAATAAAAATAAAAAAATAGAAGATAATTCTGTATTATCTTCCGTTTTTTTAAAACTCAATTTTATTGGATGAAACCGTCTAATCTTCCAAAAGTTTTAATATGTTTTCGATTGATTTATTATTTTGTCCCTTTTTCAATTTTTCAATAAAATCGCAATAAAGTAATCGATAAATTTTTTCAAGCGTAAATCCGTGGTTAGGGAATAGTTCTTCCATGTCAGCGAGAAGCACTTCACCCCTAAGAGCGTATTTTTTTTTCAGTGTAACGTATAAGGCTCGTTGCTGTCCTTCCTTTTCTGTTCGCCGAAAAGTGGAAGAATTCGGTTTTTTCTGCAAATAAATTTTGCTCCCGGACTCTGAATCAAGAGACGTCAATAACTGAAATATAAAATTTGGATCAGGATTTTTTTGAGCGTAATGCAAAAAATCATGATATAGCAAATTGATTAAATCTTGTTGGCTAAACTCTGTTTCGGAAAGATCCCGAACGTCTTCACATAAAATTTCTGCTCTGAGATAAATATTCAAGGGTACATTAATACATAGAAGGACGGGAGACATTCGATGAAAGCGATAAAGGAGTTTACCTAAAAATTTATTATTATTGGGAAGATGGGAAAATTCTTGCCCCAATACATCGGCTTCACTATACTTCTTCATTAGATATTCCCCCATATTTTTTCAAGTATGCTTCCATGAAAATACGGTGTGTAGCTTTTCTTATGCTGCATCTCCATTTCGTTGAGTATTCTCCTATTCTCTGAAAAGTAGCATGATCAACTTTAATATGAACGGTCATAGGACTATCTTTATAATCCACATCGGGATATTGAAATAAATGGTTTAGTCCATAAAGAAATATTTCCGTCCCTAAAGCCGTTTTGGAGCCATTCCAAAACTTTCTCGATTCCCTTCTCAGCGTCAGATCAATGTTTTCGTTAATGGGTATTTTGATGTCATGCAGCTTGTCTTTTCGGATTTTTCTTCGGATTTTTCTTTCGTTTGGTTGTTGTTTTTTTTTCGATGAATAGAGAATTGGATTCAAATGTTCATTCTTCCCCACTTGTATCCTCCTTGCTTTTTCACTTTTATCTTTGGGTTGGTTGGTCGGTTGGTCGAAAATCTCGTGATAGGGGAGGTATAAAAACTTCCTTCTCCGGGCATAACTGAATAAAAAATAAATGATTGGGGTGTTATAAATGTCTAAGCCGCCTAGAACCAAAGGACTGACAAAAGAAATTGCTATTAGGCTTGCAAATAAAGCTAAAACGTTACATTACGTTGAAAGTGTCAAGGTAGCAAAACCAAAAAAGAAATAAATCAATCCACAACAAATTTTATTCCACCTTGATTCACTATCTTGATTTGCTGGTGTTGAGTTTTTTGATTTTTTCCGTATGAGGGTTTTGTTTTTGGAATATAGCTTGATTTTTTCCAACAATCTTCTTCGTCTAGCCCCCAATCCGGGTGGGGGAGAGAGACGTCACCAATTTTATATTTTTTTAGGATATTGATGTATTCAGGCGAATGGGCTGCTACAAAGAGTGCTAATCGAATTATTTGATTACGATCCAATGTTGTTGCTTTAAAAACAGCATCTACATATTTCTGATAAACCGTGGAATACCGAACTGTAGGTCGATAAGTCATTTGGCTCCCTCCTTGTCCTTTATAAAAGATATGTCGGCCCCCACAAGGTTATGACGTCTTTTGGACAGTTGGCCAAAAAAAGATCCCTGACGTCAGTCAAGGATCTTTTTATATATCGGGTTTCAACAAAGCCTTGTCCTTATTATCTATGGCTATCCTCAATCCATAATTACCATCGGTTATTTCTATAATTTGCTGGAAAGCATCGTAAACTCTACTTCTCCATACATTATTATCAATAAAGGGTTGGATTTTTTCGTTGAGCTTGGCTAAAACATTCATTAAATTATCTCCAATGGCAACAGGTAACCAAGAACCTTCATTATAGAAGTATTCCCCTAAAACCATGCTTTCAATATCTCCGCCATCTGATATTTCTCTCATTTCATATGTGTGATTAGCTTGTGGTGCAACAATAGCCCATATACCTCTGCTATAACGATCATCCCAACATTGTAAATTCCAATCATACTGTAATATTAATTTCTGTATTGCATCCATTGAATAACCTTCAACCTCCAATATCAAGGATCTTAGTTCTTTTTATTAATTTCAATCGTAAATAGCCTATCTAACTATCTAACCAACGTCTTTCCATTTTACCAACTAATGCTACAAAAATATTTCTATAATTTAATTATCTCCAATGGCAACAGGTAGCCAAGAGCAATGATAATGATAAGACTAATAGCTGCTATTGGATAAAAAAGCCACTCATGGATTAGATGATTACTCATACGATTGAATATACGCAGCCATATAGCAACGGCATACAAGGTTACGAATCCTAGTAAAGTAATAGTAACCAATTTTTCTTTTCCCCCTTCAACTAATTCATTAGGCCTGAATGTAGATTAACGATTTTACCATTTAACGAAAGCTGCTGATCTGTTTTTATAAATTCAGCTAAATATGATTCATATACATCAGTGTTCAAAACATCTTGTAAGACACCAAAAATAGACTCCGGATGTTTTTTCAATAATGCAAAATATCTTATTGGAATGAACTTATAAAAAACGCCCTTCGGTGTTACGAATTCTAACAGCACTGTTTTTTTCTTCTTAATTTTCAACGAGCTTTTTTTAAATCGGATCGATACCCGGCAAGAATTGTCATGTAGACGCCTACTGATCATTTTAAACAGCATAATTTTTGCTCCCTTGCACAAATTTTACTTATTCAAAAGGTATTCGTACCATATAATCATTGTATCCAATTGCTTTTCATCCATTTTTCGTAAATCGGGTAGTGAAACTGTATCTTCTGGGTTTTCGAAAATTTCCCAATTATCTCTAATAAAGTTTTCTTTTTCCTCTCTATTCAAGCTATTTCCTCTATAAATTTTCAAAAGCAAAAATTCCTTTCATAAATTATTCAAGTAATTCAGCAGCTTATTTTTAAGTTTGGTATTCCCATACGCCTTTCTGTACTTCTCTAAAGCATTATTTAATAGATCATCAATTTTTTTACTTTGAGATTCATCAGATATGAAATCAATGAGTTGATTTACCACGTCCCTCATGATAGCACTCCGTGAAACCCCTTTCTTCCCAACATAGTAATCAAGTAAATGAAAGGCTTTTTCGCTTATATAAATGTTTAAAATTTCTGGGTTTTTAGGTTTTTCCTGAAGAACCTCAATAGGACTAGGAATATATTTTTCTAAGATAAAGTCCTCGATAACCGTATTTCTTTCTTTATATTGAGTAAGCAAATCTAAAGTGTAATTAATTTTTTTTTCAAGTACAACGGGAAGAGCCATTTTTCTTTTTGATTCCGATTTTGATTTTGTGTATAGTTCTGTTATTTTTATTTGCTTATTATTCAGCCGGTTGATTAAGTCATCAATGAGATGCCGAATAATCAAAGAACGGTTACATGGAAGCTCATCCTCTTTTACTATTTTTACTAAATGATTCAGTCTTTCATTTGCTTCATTATTAAATATAAATTTTACCGGTTTAGGTTTAGTTCCCCTTTTAACTTCATAAAGCTGTAAAATACTTAGGTCATCAGGTAATCGATAATGATATAAAAGATAATTTCTCAAAACGGTTGACTTCATTTCTTTGTCAACAAAAGATAGATATTTTTCCATCTGACCAGGAAAAAGGGAAAAGGATACTTGAATAGACATGAGTACCTCCGATTAACTTATAAAAAAAAGAACCCCTTTCATACCTCATCCTCTTTGAAGTTCTTCATAAGCTATTACAATGTGATGGGTTCCTGCGAGTTCATATGCAGATACGTTGATAACTTTTATCTGATTCTTCTTGTTTTCTAACCATTTATTAACCTCTTTATCCATATCGCGAGCATGTAATTGTCTCGAAAAACGCTTAATTTGGACCATTCTACTACCCTCCTTTTCCGCAAAATTATGTCGTGAAACGTGTGAAATGGTTTATCCTTTCCACAAACCTATAATTTAATTATACCGTATAAAAATATAAAACCCAAGTGAAATTCCATATTATTCATGGTATAATATAAATATAGATATGGAAACTCAAGGGTGGTCGGCTAACCTACCCCTAATAGAAGGGGGGTGATGCCGATGACGGTATTTGAAGCACTGATGTTTGCAATTTCATTTGCAGGCCTGATCGTTTCGGTACTGTCTTTTAACCAAAAAAAATAATCCACCCTTGAGTTGTTAGGCTAAAAGGGTGGATTATCCGTCCTAAGCCGATCCCCTTGTAGGGACCGTATCTATTACATGGCCGATGGTGTTGCAGCACCGTCGGTCATTTTATTTATACGAACTTTCTGTATTTATTATACATCCTTTTATTCATTTTGTCCAAAGTCCATAAATCCATAAATGTTGCTTTTAGGCAATGCTCTAACTTCTTTATTTTTCCTATCTCTTAATAAAGAGTCTGCACTTTCCATTCCCTTTCAAACCATTCTTTTTTATTGTATCTTTGTGAATTTTGAGATCTTGTACTGTATTCTTGTTTTTTTGTTTAGACCTTAGTGACTTCTAATATTGATTATCTAAGCTTTTCTTATCATTTCTTGAAACGATAATGAGAGACATTAAAAAGTGTGTTTGAAGATTTCAACATATCTTGATAGAGATCCAAGACATCAAATTTTTGGAGTTTGCCTGTACCTGTACCAAGTAAAGGTATTGCAACAGTGTTAATATTTTTTTCACTGCAAAATTTCAATATATTTTTGAGACAGCTTTCTATAATGTTTAGATTCGATATTTGGCCAGGTCTATCCATTGTGACAGCATGTAAAATTCCTTTTGGGAAACCCAATTTACCGGAATCAGTAAGAAAGACATCTCCACATTTCACTTGTAATCTCTTAGCTTCTTTTTTGGCTAATCTTTCGATTGAAGGATCAACATAATGAATGGACTCCGCGACCCCTTTTAATCTTACAAATCGTCCAATAACACCGCCCATCCACCCTTTCCCATTGGCAGCATTTATTAAGAGTTCAGCTTCGATATCTAATACATTTAAGCCAGTGTGTGTAATCATTTAGCCCACCCCTATTTTGATAAACTAACGCAAAGCTGACATAGGAAAAAAGATAGGTGTAAATATTGGTGTGGAATAAGTGGCTCCGTACATGCTTTCTTCAAAATCCTTATTTTTCTCTTGACTTTCCAAAGTTTTGACTACTTGAGGAGACACTTTTTCAACTTCGCTAATTTTATCGTCTGTAGCAAACGAAATTAAATAATTTTGATGATCTTTTGCTGCAATCACATCTCCGTTACTTAAAAATTGGCTGACAACAGCTTCTTTTCCGAGTTTACTGATGATAGCTTTTTCTTTGGACTCCCTTTCTTTTTGATATTCTTTGGCTAATTGTTGAAAATCATGTTCTTCAATTTTAAAAGTTTTGTGTACTTCAAATATTCCCCAAGCAAAAACAGCTAAGATAATCAATAGTAATGTGCCAAATAAAATGCTAATACTTTTCATAGAATCCATTAATGATCATCTCCTTAAATGATGGTTCAATAGAATTATCTCCTTCGATTCCTTTCAGTTCTCACTGTCAACTTCTGTAAAGCTATCATTAATTGCCTTCATAACAGTATCATCGATCATTTTTAAAAAGAACATTTTGATACGTTTCATTTTGAATCCTCCAATACTTGTTCCGCCCATTTTCTGACTTGCAACCGATCTTCCATTCTTTTTCTTTTTTCCTTCTCAATTTCATCACTGGTGGCCATTCTACATTTATCCAGTAAAAATACGTCGCCACAGTCTATATAATTATCCCTTAACACACAATCACCCCATATTTTTTCTACTCGAAAAACATCACCTGTAGGTTCGTGTGTTAACCAATCACCAATTTTGTAACTCATACATAACCTCCTTTTTATTCTCCACGGAAGGGCAGCTAAACCGATTCTAAAAAACCGTCTAATAAGTTTGTTGACTTAATAAGCCCATCTTTTTCGGATCGATATATTACTTCATACCAAACACCATTCCGATCTAACCTAATACTATTGACATAGCCTTTAATTGGATAACCTCCGTTGATTCCCTCAAATTCTCTTTTTAGCTGGACTTTTTGGTCCACTTTAAATCGAATTAAAGGACTATCTTGTATCTTCATTGATTTTTGCACCGGAGTTAATTTCAAACCATTCACCCCTTTTTAGACAATGGCCATAACTACATATCCTTCTTGTTGAGCGTAGTCTGTTATATAAGTGACTTTTCTTTCAACAATTCGACCAGTTAATTACAACGATTTAATTAGCTTATATAACCCAACAACCATCACAACCATCAAAGCGAGAGAAATAATAATACATGCCAATCCTATTTGATAACTGAAATCATTGTCATCGCTGTTTCCACTTGAATGGGTTACATGTGCAGATGTTGCAGTAGAATGAGTTGCGATATGATTTATTGTTGGATGATGAATTGGAACACTATGGCTAGTCGAATGAAAACTTTCTGATTCTTCAACATGTGGTGTAGTAGTAGTTACATGAGGTTCGGAAGGCACTGAAACTGGATGTGCCCCCGAAACAGCAATTCCTAATTTCATTTTTGATCTTTCCCTTCTCCGATTTTCATTTTGTAATAATCAGGTTATTCTGTAGTTTTGCTATATCGCGCTTTGCCTTTTCGATAATCCCCTCGTGTTGAAATAAATGGGTAAGCCAGGAAAGATCCTGGCGTTTTTTTGTATTTTTGATAGTTCGTCAGGCCAATGTAGGATCAATCAATAAAACCAAATTTTCCCCACTTTGAAAATCGTTAAGGATTTCTGGAATAGGAATCAATTTTCCGTCTTCATCTTTTCCTCTGCTATATTTAACAAGTGCATAATCTCTATCAACCTCTTTAATTTCATCAATCAACGTGCCATCATCATCAGCAACATTAGCAACATATTCATCTCTTGCAGCTTCTTTGTTTTCTGCTTTGATAAGAGCGTAATATGGATCATAAACTTCAAAATATTTCATTGTTTAACAACTCCCTTTTTTAAATGATCCTGGCGTTTTTTATTTTCCTTCAAACTTTGTGCACGCTCTCCAATTCACTCGATGATCTGTGGCAGGACCGTTCGTATTATGGCGAAGAGCACACTTCCAATACTTCTTTGAATACTGCTTGTAAAATAGGTGCTGACAATGTTTACACTTTTTGTCTTTTGGGCCGTATCCATATTTATTAACCATTGGATTCGGGTCCAGTTTGCTTTCATCGACCGGAACGTTTAAATCGAACTCAATTTGTTCCATCCTCTCCCTCCACTTCCTCATGTTCTACATAATATCCACAACAAATCCTGATGATCGGCTTTTCGCTCCAAGCCTCCCACCCGCAGTCGGGGCAATAGGAGATGATCACTTTTCTACCTCCAATGCTTGTCTCGCTATATCAAAACACCGTTGTACTCCTTTTTGTGTTCCTAATTCATTCAAATCTTTTGGCACTGGTTGAGAAAAATCGAAATAGGTATTCCAATGATTCAACACCTTTTCATACCGTTCCACTTTGCCTTGTGCTTGTCGGAGTTGTCTTTGTAATTCATACATTTCCTTTGTTTGATTCAGCCCAGCTTCCCATCTTACAAGTTCTTCTTGTAAATGTTCAATCTCTTGCTGTTGCTGTTCAGCAATATTCATAAATTTGGTTAACCCATCGACAATTAGATTTACTACATTAGGATAGATTTTGTGAGTCGAATAGTAGTCGATTATGACTTTTTCGTAATATCTTTTTTCTTTCCACAATTCCACTTCATCATTCAAATACCTTTTATCACTCATTCCGTTCCCTCCCGTTTCCTCATACTTCTTCATAAGAATGAATGTGGACGTTCATCGATGTCCCACACTCAAAACACTCAAAACGCTCTGATTGTTCCAGTTCATAATCCTTTAAATTCGCACCGCATCGAGGACAAAAATTAATACATTTGCGATCCCATCTCTCTTTTGTCGCAATTGGAACAACAACAAACGGCTCGAATTTGAGCGCTTTATCATTGCCACCTAAAACATCGATCGCTGCTTGTTTTGCTTCTTCCATCGTCATTTCATTTGCTGTTTCTGCAGTAATCGTGATCCCCTTCTTTTGGGCGATAATGCGATAAATGAATCTTTCTTCTGAATGTGCCATCAATTAACTCTCCCTCGTTTTATTTTGCGAAGTGCCTTACCCATTGGAATATTTCATTCCCTATCTTATCTTTTGATCACTCAGCAATTCCGGGTTTTCGTATATGTTGCCGATGACTTCAAATTCATCTGTTTCAAGATAATATGGCATTAATAAATGTCCTACACCATTTGAAAGATATATTCCCCAAATGGTATCGCACCATTTAATTTCACCAATAAATTCAGCTGTTTCTCCAACTTCTTTTCTGCTGCAATCTGTGTAGGATATTCTGGTCCACTTGACAATATCCCCCTCATAAATCTCCCGGCCGTTCTTGTCTTTTAATCCCGTATATTGCATGAAAATAGGTTCATCTGTTTCAAAATGTTCAAACCGAAAACCTAACATATCGTCAAAATGTTCTATTGTGCTGTAACTCATTTTTTGCGCTTCTTCATCCCAAGCGCGGAACTTTATTTCTCTCATATTTTCACCCCCGATTGTATATAGCTGCCTCCATTACTCGGTTTCTATCATCGATGGAACGCCAAATCCAATGACGCCCCTTGTTTTCATACCAGTCGAACCAATGTGGTTCAAAGTCCGTTCGTTGTCCATATGCAACTCGATTTTTTCCATCATGATATAGTTCTGCATGGACCATTTTGAATACACCATCATGATGGACAA
>Ga0207866_1000390_pt1 | contig 66123 bp, 74 predicted proteins | sample HigsolmetaAR203D_FD_184835 | JGI IMG/M metagenome (GOLD analysis project Ga0207866, IMG submission 184835) | Ionic liquid and high solid enriched microbial communities from the Joint BioEnergy Institute, USA - AR20-3-D (SPAdes) (version 2) ...
AAGGCCGGAATGCGGCTTGCTTCAGCGTGGGACGGCCATGCGGCCGAGCGCCATCGCGGCAGTCGCCTTTCGGCGGCGACTTTTATAATATATCACAGGTGCCACGAACAATGCAAGATGTTTTTTTTGGATGTTTTTTTTGGATTTTTTTCTGGAAGTTCAATCTGAAGTTGTTTGATCTCGGAGGTTCGCTCACAGAGGCCCGATCTTGGAACGCTTTGTCCCGTATTTTATCTGCACCGCCGCCGCGCGGGCCGCCCCGTTTTCCATGAAGCTCGCCCAAGTTGAACCGATTCTTCGATGCGGCTGCGCCTAAAATCCATGCACAAAATGCCGTCGTAGCGTCTCATGCCTCTCTGTCCACGATCTTTACACAGCGACGGAACCCGTCAGCACACCGCGGATCGATCCGTCCGCCCATCGCGGAGAATTTTCAACCGGCGGAGCGGCCATCCCAGCTCACCGCGGACAATCGTCAGCGAATATTCCTGCCCGGCGCGTATCTGGACAGTTCTTTCGGCGTCGCCAACCTGGCGTACATGCGAAAGATCACCTTGTATCTGGAAATGATCGCCTCTTTAATCTGTCCGTCCATCCGGGAGTCGTTCAGGTCGAGCAGCATTTCGTCCATTTCCCTGCGCAACAAATAATTCAGTTCCCTGCATTCCTTTTCATCGAACAACATTCCCAACATAATGATAACCCAGTCCTCCTTAAATAAACGGTGAGCAATAAACGATGAGCCGTTTTCCCGACGGCGAAAACTTGAACCGATCGTGTCGACGCAAAGCGCGCTTGCCGCCAACCAACGTCACGTCCTAACACATCGCTACCGCTTCGTCTCACGGCCATTCATCCGAACGCGAACGTTGCTTCCAATGAAATCCCGCTCCACATTCCCCTGTGATGACGGGGCCGGAATGCACGGCCGTCCCGCGCTGATCGGGACCCGCTGGACACCCGACCCACAATCGCAGAAGATTCATGATCACGTGCCGTTCCATCCCGACCATGACGGCCCGCATTCGTCGCAGGGGACAGCACGCGCCTCACGGATCGCCCCCGCCCTAATGGCTTGCGTACCCAACCTGCCCGTGAACAGGACCTGTTGCCCTGCCTGTTTTACTGTTATGTACATTTTTGGTCCGTTTTATGATTCACAACCTCAATAGCCAGGGAGTCACGGTCACCTCGATAACGGCAGCGGCCAGCAGCACCAACGTCAAAAACGGCATCAACGGCAGCGTCGTCGCAAGCGTGCGTTCCAGCTGCCCCGGAATGCGGATTTTCGGAATCGCGCTGCGCACGAGCCGCACCCCCAATCCCATCCCGTACGCACTGGCGACGACAATGGCCGGGATCTCCAGCACGCCGTGCGGAAGCAGGCCTTTCACCACGATTTCCGCCGCACTCATGCCGGTCCCCTCCACATTCGCCAGCCAATACCCGATCACCATTCCGTTCACCAGCAAAAAGAACAAGGGGATTACGCCGCCGAACAACCCGAGAAACATGACGAGAATGGATTTGATCGTATTGTTCGCAAATATGAACACAAACATCAACAGACGGCCGTTTTCCAATTCGCTCAACCGGCCCGCGGTTTTCGCCAGCGCATTGATCTGGCCCTCCAGAAATTCGCGAAACGTATCGGACACCGCTCCATACGCGATGCCTCCGAAAAAGACGATGGCCGCCCACAAGAAATAGCCTCTCATCTCCCGCATGTGACGGAACATGTCCGCGAACGTTCGCCGGAACGATAAACTCATCTGGAGCATCCTTCCTTTCTCCGAAAAAATGAGATCCGCGCACGGAATTTCCGCCGACCGGCCAACCGGCGCCGAATTTGTCCGCCATCCCGCGCAATCTGCGCCAGCTTTCCCCGCGCCTCCTGTTGCCCAGGTTCCCCACACGATTTCCCGCGCGCCATGACATGCCGACTCCCGAACTTGTTCGCTCTTTCGCGTATAAATCCCCCGCATCCGCATACATTTTAGTATGACCTGATACAAGCTATGAAGGAGGGCCGAAACGTGAATTTCTTTATCGTCTTGAACGGAAAAAAACTGAAGCGCCTCTTTTTCGTCGTGGTCGCCGTTTTTTTCGCGATCGCCGTCGTGTACACGGAAAAAGACAACATTACCGTATTTTCCGCGGATGAACCGTCGGCCATTTACAGCGTCAAAACCGACAAAAAAATTCTCGCGCTGACCTTCGACATCAGCTGGGGGGACACGCGAACGGAACCGATCCTGAACGTGCTGAAAGAAAAAGGGCTGAACAAGGCGACGTTCTTTCTGTCCTCGCCCTGGAGCCAAAGCCATCCCGACATCGTCAAAAAAATCGTGGACGCCGGATACGAGATCGGCAGCCACGGTCACAAACACGTAAACTACAGCACGCTGAGCGATGACGAAATCCGCAAGCAAATTTCGACCGCCCATCAAATTCTCAAAGAGGTCACGGGCAAAACGCCCACGCTCATCCGCATGCCCAACGGAGACTTTGACAAGCGCGTGCTGCGCATCGCCGACGAGCTGAACTACACCGTGATCCAATGGGACACCGATTCCCTCGACTGGATGAACCCCGGCGTGGACAAAATCGTCGAACGCGTCCTGAAAAAAGCGCACAACGGCGACATCATCCTCATGCACGCGAGCGATTCCTGCAAACAAACCCATTTGGCGCTTCCCGCCATTATCGACGGCCTCCGGAAGCAGGGGTACGAATTCGTGACCGTGTCGGAATTGATTTTTCAAACGAGCCTGGACAACAATGAAGTGCGCGATATTTTGCCGCAGTTTGGCGAAAACGAGAACGCCGATCCCACCGTATGAACCTTGGAAACCAACAACGGCAAAAGCCGTCTGCCTGGGACCAACCTCGGGCGGACGGCTCAAGTTTTTTTACCCTTTTTTCGGTTCGGGAGCGACCAGCTTGTGCAAAACCAGAATCTGATACGCGTTGCAGACAAACAGCGGCACGATCATCAATACGGTCCAAAACGGATCGTCCATGCGCAGCGCCGGCACCGCCTCCAGCGTCGTCACCGTAAACATCAGGAACAACGTCGGAGCAAACGCGCCCTCATTCGTCTCTTTCACTTTGCGCTTGGCCACCCACCAGGCGCCCGCCATCAGCACGACCGGCAGCACCAGGTACCAGTACCAGGGACGATCAAAAAAGAACGCGCGGGCGAAAATCAAGTATCCGAACGTCAGAATGACGAGAAACCAGAGAAACAAATCCCACCGCGTCTTGCTGCGGAAAAAACTTTGCGCAAAAGAATTCAGCACGAGATACGCGAAAAATCCGGCCTGGCTCAACACGCTGATGATCAGACCGAGTCCGGCGTTTTCCACATAATACACGATGAGACCGAACGCGTCCGGCATCTCCTTGGAAAAGCTGAAAAACTGCATAACCAGACCGAGCAGCAGCGACGTTACGCCGCCGCAAAGCAGCGTTCTCCAAAACATTGCCACCCATTTGCCAAACGTCAAACCGCTTCTACCGCCTTCCGTCAATAAATGCCACAGAAAGCCGCCGCATCCAATGCTGGAGCCATTTTACTCGGCGGATTCGGTCATATTTTATCATGTCTCCCCTCATAATACTAACACGAAAAGTATTGGACACACATGCACATTATTGAATGATTGATGACATATCGAGGGGGTACGCGAAGTGCGCCGAATCATCATCGCAGGATGGATCGGACTGCTCATCCTTTTCGTCCTCGGCGGATGCGGTTCCGATCAGGGGGGCGGGGGGCCCAGCTACAAGGAAATGAAAACGATGGTGGTGGACATCCTCAAGACGGAAGAGGCGCAAAAAGCCATTGAGGAGGCCGCCAAAAAACAGCAGCAAAAAATGAACGACAACCAGCTCGTGCAGATGCTGTCCACTCCGCAAGGCCAACAAATTCAAGCCGCCGTTCGGGAAGTGTTGACGGACCCGCAATATCCCCAAGTGCTGAAGACGCTGATGACCGATCCCAAGTTCGCGAGCCAATTCGCCAAAGCGGTGCAAAAAGAAGACAAGCAGCTGCACAAGGAACTGATGAAGGACCCGGAATATCAGACGCTGATGATGGACTTCATGAAAAATCCCGAATTCGAGAAATTGATCACCGACATTATGAAGGGCAAAGCGTTCCGGCAGCAAATGATGGACGTCATGAAAGACGCGCTGAACAACCCCCTGTTTCAGGAAGAAATGATCGAATTGATGAAAAAGGCGCTGGAAGAGCAAACCAAACCGAAAAAACAGGAGGGCAAAGACTCCGGCGAAGACGGGGGCGGAAGCGGCGGTTCGAGCTCTTGACAAAAAGCGGTACGAAGCCGTTCGAGGCGCTCGCAAAAATGCAACACCGATCATCAGATCGGTGTCCGGGTGCCGGGCATGGGAGCATGCCCGGCGTTGTTATGGTCTTATGTCGTCAGCGCGACGACACGCTCCGCCATGGCGGTGTAAAGCTTGCCGATTTCCGAGTCCGGCTTGTATACCGACGGCGAATAATCCGGCTCGGACGGGTGGTTGTCCGGGTCCCCGAGCGGAATTTGCGCCAGCAGTTCGGTGCCCAGTTCCTGGGCGAGTTTGGCGCCTCCTCCACGGCCGAACACATACTCTTTATGGCCGCATTGGCCGCACGAGAAATACGCCATATTTTCCACCACGCCGAGCACTTCATGTTCCGTCCGGCGGGCCATGGCTCCGGCTCTGGCGGCAACGAACGCCGCCGTCGCATGCGGCGTCGTGACCAGGATTTCCTTGCTCTGCGGAATCATCTGGTGCACGTCCAGCGCCACGTCACCCGTTCCCGGAGGCAGATCGAGCAGCATGTAGTCCAGTTCTCCCCATTCGACTTCCCGGAAAAAATTGCGCAGCATCTTGCCGAGCATCGGTCCGCGCCAGATGACGGGAGAGTTGTCCTCCACAAAGAAGCCCATGGAAATCACTTTTACGCCAAAACGTTCCACGGGATACACCCGTTCGCCGACCACGTTCGGCCGCGCCTCGATGCCCATCATGTCCGGCACGCTGAATCCGTAAATGTCGGCGTCGACCAGGCCGACCCGTTTCCCGAGCCGGGCCAGCGCCACGGCCAAATTGACGGACACCGTCGATTTGCCGACGCCGCCCTTGCCGCTGGCGATGGCGATAAACTGCACGCCGGAGGAAGGATCGAGCAGCGGCGGTTTGTCCTGGGTGTGCGGCGTTTCGATGTTCGTCCGCCGTCCGCCTCCGTCCGGGGAAACTTGCTGTTTCTCATACGGCGTCATTTCCCGCACCCTGACGTGCACGTCCTGCACCCCGGCTCCCTCCAAAGCCGAGCGAATTTCCTGTTCCACCCGGCGCTTCCAGTCGTCCCGGTTTTCGCTCACCGCGGCGGTCAGCGACACGCTTCCCTCCCTGACCATGATATCCCGAATCATATTCATCTCGACCAAACGGCGTCCCAGCCCGGGATCCGTCACATTGCGGAGAAGTTCCGTCACCTGGTCTCTCGTCAGCATGTAGAGCACCCCTACCGATGAATTGTCACTGACCTATTATATCACAATTCATACGGACGATTCCGCTCCCCGCTTCTATCCGACACATCCTGCACGGATCCTGTCTGATTCATCCGTACCGACCGCTTTTACCGATGAATCTTGTCTTTACTGACGATTCCTTATATAGACGCCATCTTGCACCGCTTATCCTACGGACTTATTGATCGCCCTACCCGACTTTACCTGCCGAATCCTCCTTCCGCGATTCGCCGGTCTTTTCCCCGGCCGCATAGCGGAGAATTCCCCGATAAATCGCCTCGGCGACTTTTCGCTGGTACGAATCGGTAGCGAGGAGCCCCGCCTCTTCCGGGTGGGACAAAAAACCGACTTCGACGAGCACGGCGGGCATCTGCGCGTGGTTGAGCAGAAAAATGTTGTCGCGCGGCACGATCGCGCGATCGGTGTTTTGCAGTTGACGAATGAGTTCCGTCTGGATCATTTCCGCCAATCTTCGGCTTTCCGGATGCACGTTCGGCTGATAAAACGTCTGCGCGCCTCTATAACGGCTGGAGGGTACACTATTCATATGGATGCTTACCAGAAGGTCCGCGCCGCTGTCGTTGACCCGCTTCACCCGCCGCTCCAAATCTTGGCGCTGTCGTCCGCCGCGGATAATATCCGCCAGATCGTCGTCGATTTCCCGCGTCATCACGACATAGGCGCCGACCTGCTGCAAATAGTCGCGCAAAACGAGCGCGATGGCGAGGTTGATATTTTTTTCGATAATGCCGTCCTTGCTGACCGCCCCGCCGTCAATGCCTCCATGCCCGGGGTCGATGGCGATCACCATGCCGGACAGCGGCATGCTCCAGGAAGTCCACGTCCTCATTTCAGGCATATTTTTTCCGTAGGCCGCCATGGCTGCCAGCACCAGAATCGAAGCCAGCGCGATTCTCCACCAACCGGGAATGTGCAGCCATATGACGGTTTTGCGGCGCCTGATCATAAAACAAAGCACTCCCTTCCCCGATGACGATGACTCGAGACGCGGAGCAACCCTTCGTCATCTCATCTATATGGGACAGGATGTGCTTTTAGACCAGCAATCATACTTTGGTTATCGCAGTTCAGCCGGAGAGCGAAACCGGCTGTTCGCGCATTCCTTCCATCAGCACGCGCGCCACCTCCGGCCGCGTGAACTCCGGCGGCGGACATTCCCCGTTCCGCAGCAGTTCGCGCACCTTCGTGCCCGACAAATGCAGATGATCGGACTTCGGATGCGGGCACGTCTTGCTGGAAGCCATGTTGCCGCACTTCGTGCAGTAGAAGCTGTGTTCAAAAAAGAGCGGCGTAATGCCGAGCTCCTCCGGCGTAAAGTTGGAGAAAATCTCCTGCGCCTCATACGTGCCGTAATAATCGCCGACGCCGGCATGGTCGCGGCCGACAATAAAATGCGTGCAGCCGTAATTTTTCCGCACCAGCGCGTGAAAAATCGCCTCGCGCGGCCCCGCGTACCGCATGGCCGCAGGAAATACGCCCAGAAACACGCGATCTTTCGGGTAGTAATGCTCCAGAAGCACGAGATAACTCTTCATGCGCACGTCGGCCGGCACGTCGTCCGCCTTGGTCGCTCCGACGAGAGGATTCAAAAACAGGCCGTCGACGATTTCCATGGCGCTTTTCTGAATGTACTCATGCGCGCGATGCACCGGATTGCGCGTCTGGAACCCGACGACGCGGCGCCAACCTTTTTGCGCGAAAATGTTCCGCGTTTCCGCCGGTTCAAACAAATATTCCGCAAACCGTTCCTCTTTCGGCCGGTTCAACACCGTCAAGGGACCGCCGACGTACACGGAAGGGCGCTCGTACAGTTTTTTCACGCCGGGATGGGCGATCTCGTCGGTCTTGAACACTTTGCGCGCTTCGTCTTCTTGATCAACCTCATATACGCTTTGGACCGTCAGGATGGCGTACGGAACGCCGTCCTCGTGTCCCACCAGCGCCACCGGTTCGCCTGCCGCCAGTTGTTTCGCTACGGACGGTTCAACCGCGAGGGTGATCGGAATGCTCCACACGGTGCCGTCGGCCAGACGCATGCGGTCCACCACGGAACGGTAATCGTGTTCGTTCATGAAGCCGGTCAGCGGGGAAAAGGCCCCGCACGCAATGCAGTAAATATCGGAGACGGTCCAGTTATCAACCGGAATTTGCCGAAGGCCGGGCACACGCTCAAGCCACGCCTTCCTTTCGTCTTCCGCGGCAAACCGGTTCACCAATACCCCGCCGTGCGGCAGGATTGCAGTCATAAGTCAACCATCCTTTCCGTAACATTCTTGGGCGGTGTCGGTCAGACCGTTCATATACGAACGGAAGCGAAACGCCGCACCAATTGGATTGACCACCATGCAACACGCTTGCTCCCGACCTGCCGTCTGCGTCCTCCGCTATATGCTTGCCCCGCCATATGGGGAGCTACCCGCGTTAGCGGCAGGGACTCATTTATGCAAACCGCATTCGATCTTGTCGGTGCCGGACCAGCGGCCTGCGCGCAAATCTTCGCCCGGGGCGACCGGTCTCGTGCAGTGACTGCAGCCGATGCTCGGATAGTTTTGGTCGTGCAGCGGATTGTACGGCACCTCGTGGCTGCGGATGTAGTTCCACACGTCATCCCACGTCCAGTCCGCCAGCGGATTGATTTTCATCAAGCCGAACTTGTAATCGTACTCCACTTTTTTGGCGTTCGCCCGCGTCGGCGCCTGTTCCCTGCGAATCCCGGTAATCCATGCGTCGTATTTGCCCAAAATCCGCGCGAGAGGCTGAACTTTGCGCAAATTGCAGCATGCGTTCGGATCGCGCTTCCACAGTTCGCCGCCGTACTGTTGCTCTTGCTCTTCCGGCGTCAGATCCGGCTTGATCTGCACAAACCGCACGCCGTAACGGTCTGCCAGCCGGTCTCGCGTTTCATACGTTTCCCGGAAATGAAAATCCGTGTCGAGGTAAAAAATTTCCGTGGCAGGGCTGATTTTTTGCAGCATGTCGACCAACACGACGTCCTCGGCGCCGAAACTGCAAGCCAAGGTCAAGTTCGGAAACTGTTCCGCCGCCCAGCGCAGCACGTCCTCGGGCTTGCCGTGTTCAAACTGTTCCGCAGCCCGTGCTGCCAGCGCTTCTTTTTCCATGAGATTCATGCGTATGCCCTCCGAACATCCATAATTAATTATTCGATTAATACCTAGTAACTTTATATATTTTATTTAATTAATGTCTATTATATCTTTTCGTATTTTTGCCTGTCAACGAAATGTCGGTGCATATCGGGCTCCTATCCATACGTATTCTTTTATCGCGCAAAGGTGACTTAACTTATCGCGACCAATTTGGATATGACCTTTCTCGTACGATCGCCTAACGGTCATCCGTGTCCATTACAGCGGACTATTGCCATTTTTCAAATTCTAACGGACAACGGTGTCCACAAAAGACCCAAAAACACGATTTTTATCGTCAACGAACTGCTAACGGTCATCCGTGACCGTTTCTCGGAAAAAAACGGCAAAATCGGCTTCTAGCGGACACCCATGACCGTTAGAAGTAGTTCCCCCCATGACGCCAGTTCTGTGAATGGATACGGATAACCGGCGAGAACCGTGAACGTTGCGGATCATTCGAGCATCGTGAACGAAAAAAAGCAGCCCCGCTTCATCGATGATGAAGCAGGGCTGCGTCGTATAGCCCGCGTGTCGGAAGGCGGCAGCGGTGCGGCTTGCGTCGCATGCCTTCCGGACCGCACGGCCATGTTCGGTCCTGACGTTAACGTTTGGAGAATTGCGGTGCCCGGCGCGCCGCTTTCAAGCCGTACTTTTTGCGTTCCTTCATCCGCGGATCGCGGGTCAGGAAGCCGGCGCGTTTCAGCGGAATGCGCAGCTCCGGATCAGCTTTCAGCAGAGCCCGCGCGATACCGTGGCGAATCGCCCCCGCTTGGCCGGACGTTCCGCCGCCGCTGGCGTTGACCAAAACGTCGTATTTGCCCAAGGTGTCCGTCAGTTTCAGCGGTTGCGTAACGATCAGTTTCAGCGTTTCCAGACCGAAATATTCGTCAATGCTTTTGTTGTTGATCACAATGCGGCCTTCACCCGGTACGAGGCGCACGCGGGCAACCGAATGTTTTCTGCGGCCGGTTCCGTAATATTGAACTTTTGCCACGATTCAAACCTCCTCCAGGTTATCCGCGCAGTTCCCAAACCTGGGGTTGCTGCGCCTGATGCGGATGCTCGCTGCCCGCATACACTTTCAGCTTCAGTTTCATACGTTCTCCGAGGCGATTTTTCGGCAGCATGCCGTGCACCGCCAGTTCCACCATCCGCTCCGGCTTGTTGGCCAGCATGTCCTTCGCCGTCGTCACCTTCAACCCGCCCGGGTATCCGCTGTGACGATAGTACTTTTTGTTTTCCAGCTTCTTGCCGGTCAGCACGACTTTGGAAGCATTGATCACAATGACAAAATCGCCGCCGTCCACATGCGGCGTAAACGTCGGTTTATGCTTGCCGCGAATGATGGCGGCCACTTCGCTGGCCAGACGACCCAAGGTTTTCCCTTCCGCGTCGACGACCCACCATTTGCGGTCGACCTCGCCAGGCTTCGCCATATAGGTTCTCATCGCTAGATGATCCTCCTCGTATCGTTCATCGGCGCGTTGCGTCGACTGCGGCCGTCACGACGTGTCCGCCAGCAACACAACACACCCGGATGTTCCATCCGAAAAAGATGCCGCATCCCGCTGCGCATCCCATTTTCAGCAAACGCCGATTCGGCGGTCCACCCGCTCCATAGTTTCCGTTAAATTTCATGGGTTTCGTGAAAATGCTTCATTCAACAAGCAACAATCGGCTTTTCTAAACGGGGCCCGTGGGAATAGGCATTCAGAAAGCCATCTAATATCATACTATATATGGCTCCATCGATCAAGCGCAGATGTGTAATTTTTGTCGCCCTTTATACAATTTTTTCGCCATCCTAGAGAAGCGTCATGGCGTTGCTCGGCGCGCTTTCGTTGTGAGTGCGGTCCACCGAAGTCACGACGTACGTATAACGCCGCCCTTTCCTTGCGGTGGTATCGACATACGAACACTTCTTCCGTCCATGGAGCGTTCCCGGCCGCCGACGGACCGCGCCGACCATACAGCGGGGATCCTCCACATCCCCGATCCCTTCGCCTTCGAAGCGGTAAATCACGTCATAGGCCGCATCATCATCCGTCGACGTCCAGGTCAGGCGGACGCCTTCTTCCGATTCGACAACGGATTCCAGCACCGGCGGCGCAGGCGGCTTGCGATCGATCCACGGCATCGGCGGAACGAGCGCCGGATACGCGTAGAGATCATCTTTCAGCCGATCGGTCACTCCAAGCCTGTTTTCGGCAAACCAGCGTGCGCTGAAAAACGCGCTGCCTTTCACGGAGCCGTCAACGCGATTGAAGATGATTTGATTGGGCAGCTGCTCCGGATCCGCCCATTCGTCCGCATTCATCGAACCGACTTTGTACAGCGCATGGCCGGCATACAGATGGATATCCCGATTGCCGGTAACCTGCCTCCACCAGTTCGCGAGCTTGTCATAGGACACCGCCGGCGTTCCGAGCGGCCAGTACAATTGCGGGATAATGTAATCCAGCTTGATGTCCGGATCTTCCACCCACCATTTCGCATCGGCAAACAACGCGTCATAACCGCTCAACCCTTCGGTGTCCGACCCGTTCGGATCCTCGCTTTTGTTCCGCCAAATGCCGAACGGGCTGATGCCGAACTTGACGTGCCGTTTGGCTTCTTTGATGCGGCGGCTGATTTCCTTGACGAACAGGTTGACGTTGCTGCGCCGCCAGTCGGCCTTGTCCGCATATGTTCTTCCGTAACGCCGATACGTTTCCTCGTCGGGAAAATCGACGCCGACGACCGGATACGGATAAAAATAATCGTCAAAATGCACCGCATCGATGTCGTACGCTTCGACCACTTCCATGATGCATTCAATGATGTGCTCCCGGGCAAAGGGGTCGCCGGGATCGAAATACAGCTTTCCGCCGTACGGGATGACGCCGATGCGGCGGGCGGGATGGTTATCCGCCAGGCGACCGACCTCATCCTGCAAACTGACCCGGTACGGATTGAACCACGCGTGAAACTCCATGTTCCGCAGGTGCGCTTCTTCCAGCATGAACGCCAGCGGATCATACCCGGGATCCGTTCCCTGTTTCCCCGTCAGCCATTCCGACCAGGGGACGAGTTTCGAAGGATAAAACGCGTCGGAAGTCGGCCGGATTTGCACGATGACCGCATTGATACCGACGCTTTTCAGCTGTTCCAGCAGATCGACAAATTCGCGTTTTTGCTGTTCCGGATCGACGACCCCCTTTGGCGGCCAGTCGATATGGTCCACCGTGGCAATCCAAGCGGCGCGCAGTTCTCTTTTCGGAAAACGGCCGCGGGACGCGGCCGACCATTTTGTCGTTTGGCTCACCAATATCCCCCTCGTCCATCTTCAAGAAAACGACTCGTCTCTCGGAAGGTTCTTCCGAAAACGGAGCGGCATCTACACCACCGAAAGTACCGATAGCGAACCTGGGCTTTATTGTAACCGGCGATTCGTCTTCGGTGCAATGGCGGTTGATCAACAACCGGCGCGTTCACCACTGAGCGAGTCGGCCATTTCACCAACGGCGAAATTGCGCCTCACCCCCAACAAAACGACACCTGCTCCACCGGCGAACGGTTTCACTGTCCGCAGTCGGCGCTTCCACCATTGTCGGTTGGCGGTTCCAAATCCGGATAATACACGCGCCACAGCGTCAAGCCGCAAGCGGGAGCGGTCGGCCCGGCCAAATAGCGGTTTTTTTCCGCCAGAATGCGCGGGATATCCGAATCGCGCAGCTTGCCCCGCCCGACCAACAGCAGCGTGCCCACGATGATGCGCACCATGTTATACAAAAACCCGCTGCCGGTCAGTTCCACCATCAATCGGCGGCCGCTCTGCCCGCCGCTGATCGGTACGGCGGAAGACAGCGCTTCGAACGCCGAAAAATCCGGCCCGTCGCCGGAACGCGATTCGCCGTCTTCACGGCGCGCCTCGGCAAACCCGCGCTGCGCGGACCCCGGCGACACGGTTTCTTCCAGCAGCCTCGCCGCGAAAATGCGGCGAACGCGGTTTTCGGCGGCGGCTTTGGCGGAGCTGAAAGAAGTGAAGTCATGCTCGCCTTCCAGATGCCGCAAGGCGCGGCGCATCGCCTCGACGTCCAGCGGCCTCGGATAATGCAGTTCATATTGCCGTCGCGTCACATCGGGAAATTTGCTGTTGTTGATCGTGTACCGGTACGTTTTCGCCACGGCGCTTTTGCGCGCATGGAACTCGGCCGGCACTTCCCGGGTATCGAGCACGACGATGTCCTCGGGCAGTCTGGCGTTCATGGCGAGGCTCCACCGCTCGACGGGAATGAGCGATGACGTGGCGAAATGAATGACCTGGCCGCGGGCATGCACGCCGGCGTCGGTCCGGCCGGATCCGGTCACATGCACCTGCTCGCCCGTCAGCGAGCGTATCGCTTCTTCCAGTTTGTCCTGGATCGTATTGCCGCTCGGCTGTTTCTGAAAGCCGTCATACGCCGTTCCGTCGTAGCTTACCACCATGGCCAATTTCCGCATGTCTGCCTCGCACACTCCTTCCGCATTCGAGCATCGAGATTCCTGCCCGACCCGTTTTCGCCGAAACTCGACGGTTCATCTAGCAAACGGTCGGTCGGTTAGGGTGACCCGGACGGTCAGGGCGTTAAGGGAAGGGAGGCTCGTCCGTGTTGCGCGGACCGATGTTTCCCCGATAACAAGCAAAAAAAGGGCGCGGCAGAATCGCGGCTGACCCGTCTTGCCTCGTCCAGCGCGGATTCTGTCCACCCTCTTGTGCGTCAAAAGGACTTAACCATCATTATTCGCTCAATGCGCGATCGACCAGTTCCAGATAAACCATCGGCGCGGCATCGCCGCGGCGCGGTCCGAGTTTCAAAATCCGCGTATACCCGCCCGGACGTTCCGCGTACCGCTTCGCGATTTCGCTGAACAGCTTCTGAATGACGTCCTGCTCTTCGTTCGCCTGTTCGCGGCGCACGAAAGCCGCCACTTGGCGCCGGGCGTGCAAATCGCCGCGCTTGGCCAGCGTGATCAGCTTTTCCGCGATCGAACGCACTTCCTTCGCTTTCGCTTCGGTCGTCTCAATGCGCTCGTGAATGAACAGGTCCGTGACCAGATCGCGGAACAACGCTTTGCGCGCGCTGGAATCGCGGCCCAGTTTTTGATATGCCATCCGTATTCCCTCCTTCTCGCTTTCTGCGCTGATGTTGTCTGCCGTCATCCTCAGTATTGGAACGCGTTATACGCTCGCCGCGCATCCCGCAGCTGTGACGATCTTGCGGGAAACGGTACGATAGGAGCCTGCGGCCACCTCACGATGTCGCCCCATGGTCATTCGTCCTATCGCGCATGGGGAACGCGCGGCGCCAATTCCGCCGCACGCGTCCCGAACGGCACGACGCTGCAGCGGTGCAAGTTGATTTGCCGCAAACGCTGCGGGTTTTCGCCGCCGATCCGCATCCGCCGCTGCAGCCGCGGCGCCGGGATGCCGTCAGACGCTTCGGTTGTTTGCCGCCTATTCTTCCTTGCGAAGCGAGAGGTTGAGTTCCTCCAGCTTTTCCTGAACTTCTTCCAGGGATTTGCGCCCGAGATTGCGCACCTTCATCATGTCCTCTTCGGTTTTCATGATCAGTTCCTGCACCGTGTTGATGCCCGCGCGCTTCAGGCAGTTGTAGGAACGGACGGAAAGATCGAGCTCCTCGATCGTCATCTCGAGCACTTTTTCTTTCTTGTCCTCTTCCTTTTCCACCATCGTTTCCGCGTCTTTGGCTTCTTCGGTCAGCCCGATGAACAGATTCAGGTGATCGCTCATGATCTTCGCGCCGAGACTGACGGCTTCTTCCGGGCGAATGCTTCCATCGGTCCAAACTTCGAGGGTTAGTTTATCGTAATTGGTCACTTGGCCGACACGGGTGTTTTCCACCGTATAATTCACACGGGTGATCGGGGTATAAATCGAATCCACCGGAATGACGCCGATCGGTTGATCCTCCCGCTTGTTGCGGTCCGCCTGCACATAGCCGCGTCCGCGCTTGGCGTAGATGCGCATGTGCAAACGCCCGTCCGAAGCCAGCGACGCAATGTGCAGGTTCGGATTCAGGATCTCCACATCGCTGTCGGCGCGAATGTCTCCCGCCGTGATCTCGCCTTCGCCTTCCGCGTCGATCTCCAGCACCTTTTCTTCATCGGAATGAATTTTGAGGGAGAGACCTTTCAGGTTGAGAATGATCTCCGTGACGTCTTCGATCACACCCGGAATGGTGGAAAACTCGTGCAGCACGCCGTCGATCTGCACGGAGGTCACCGCCGCGCCCGGCAGCGACGACAGCAATATGCGCCGCAGCGAATTGCCGAGCGTCGTGCCGTAACCGCGTTCCAGCGGTTCCACCACAAACTTTCCGTACGTGCCGTCTTCGCCGATTTCCGCAATTTCAATCTTCGGCTTCACGATTTCGATCATGCCATTAACCCTCCTTGAAAACGTCATCCTGGACAGCCAAATAACGCAAAATGTGCAGTATGCCCGACACTCTCAACCATTATTCACAAGTTGAGGATATTTATACCATACCACACATCAATTCGCAATTACACCCGGCGACGTTTCGGAGGACGGCAGCCGTTGTGGGGAATCGGCGTGACATCCTTGATCATGTTGACTTCAAGTCCCGCTGCCTGCAGCGAACGAATGGCGGCTTCGCGTCCGGCGCCCGGACCTTTGACCATCACTTCCACCGACTTCATTCCGTGCTCCATCGCGGCGCGCGCTGCGGCTTCCGCGGCCATCTGCGCGGCGTACGGCGTGCTTTTGCGCGATCCCTTGAAGCCGAGGTTGCCCGCGCTCGCCCAGGAAATCGCGTTGCCGTGCGGGTCCGTAATCGTCACGATCGTGTTGTTGAAAGTGGAGCGAATGTGCGCCACGCCGGATTCGATATTTTTGCGGTCACGGCGTCTCGTGCGCGCGACTTTCGATTTCGGTCTAGCCATATTCAGTCAGCCTCCCTTCTTATTTCTTCTTGTTCGCTACCGTGCGGCGCGGACCTTTGCGCGTGCGCGCATTCGTTTTCGTGCGCTGGCCGCGCACCGGCAGTCCGCGGCGATGGCGAATGCCGCGATAGCATCCGATATCCATCAGGCGCTTGATGTTCATGCCGACTTCCCTGCGCAGGTCGCCTTCCACCTTGATTTTCCCGATTTCATCGCGCAGCCTGTTCACTTCGTCCTCGGTCAGGTCGCGCACGCGGGTATCCGGATTCACGCCCGTCGCCTGCAAAATCTTTTGGGCGGTCGATCTGCCGATGCCGTAAATGTACGTCAGCCCGATTTCCACGCGCTTTTCGCGGGGCAAGTCAACGCCAGCTATACGTGCCATATACGATGGGACACCTCCTTAGCCTTGTTTTTGTTTATGCTTCGGGTTTTCGCAAATGATCATCACGTTGCCTTTGCGGCGGATGACCTTGCATTTTTCGCAAATCGGCTTAACCGACGGTCTCACTTTCATGTTCAAAACCTCCTGCTTGGAATGCGCCGCGTGTTACTTGCGGTAGGTGATGCGTCCTCTGGTCAGGTCGTAGGGCGACAGTTGGATCACCACTTTGTCTCCGGTCAAAATGCGGATGAAGTGCATTCTCAGCTTGCCGGAGACGTGTGCGAGCACTTGATGTCCGTTTTCCAGTTCCACCCGAAACATCGCATTCGGAAGCGGTTCGATCACCGTACCTTCGACCTCAATGACATCTTCCTTGGACAAGGGTCATTCTCCTTTCTCTTGCGCTTCCTCCGATTCGTTCGCGTACCGGCTCAATACAAAGCGCAGTTTGCCATTGGTGACGCGGCCGGTTTCCCTGATGCTGTCCGCCACTTCGCGAGCGACTTCGTTCAGCAGGCGGACATGCAGCAAATTTTTCTTTTTCGGCCGGTCGAATTTGCGTTTGTCTCCGTCAACGATATAAACGAACCGATCCTCCACACCGATCACAACCGCATATTTGCCGCTGTCGCGGCCTTGCGTGACCTGGACAATCTGTCCGACTTCCGGAATTTTCGAACTGCCCATAGTTCGCGTCATCACCCGTGCCTTACTCCGCTTTGGTCAAAATTTCGCAGCCTTCAGGCGTGATGGCGACCGTATGCTCGAAGTGCGCGCACAGTTTGCCGTCCACGGTAACGACCGTCCATCCGTCGTCCAGCGTCTTGACATACCGTTCGCCCGCATTCACCATCGGTTCGATCGCCAGCACCATCCCCGGTTTCAGGCGCGGACCTCTGTTCGGCAGGCCGTAATTCGGGATTTGCGGCTCTTCGTGCATTTCCGTTCCGATGCCGTGTCCGACATACTCCCGCACGATGGAAAATCCGGCGGCTTCCACGTGCGTCTGGATCGCATGCGAGATCGAGTACAGGCGCGCGTCCGGCTTCGCCTCCGCAATGCCTTTGTACAGCGACTGTTCCGTCACTTCCAAAAGCCGCTTCGCTTCATCCGAAATGTCGCCGACCGGGTACGTCCAGGCGGAGTCGCCGTGGTAGCCCTGGTACATCGCTCCGATGTCGACGCTGATAATGTCGCCGTCCTTCAGCGTGCGTGGTCCGGGAATGCCGTGGACCAATTCTTCGTTGACAGATGCGCAAATGCTGGCAGGAAACCCGTTGTATCCCTTGAAGGAAGGTACAGCTCCGCGGCTCCTGATATATTCTTCGGCGATCGCATCCAACTCCCGGGTCGTGATGCCCGGACGGATGTTTCTGGCGATGAGTCGGTGCGTTTCCGCCACGATGCGGCCCGCTTCCCGCATCAGCGCCAGTTCCGCTTCCGATTTGCAGATGATCATTACGCCCGACCTCGCAAGAGAGAGAAAATGTCCGCCGTCACTTGCTCAATCGACCGCTCGCCGTCCACTTCCCGCAAGAGACCTTTGCTCCGGTAAAAATCGAGCAGCGGAGCGGTTTTGTTCACATATTCATCCAGCCGCGTGCCGACTTTTTCTTCGGTATCATCCGAACGCTGGTACAGCTCTCCGTCGCATTTGTCGCACACGCCTTCCGTCTTCGGAGGATGGAACATGACGTGATACGTCGCTCCGCAGGACTTGCAGATGCGGCGTCCGGTCAAACGCGCCAGCAGCAGATTGCGATCCACCTTCAGGTTGATGACGTGATCGATCCGCCGTCCGAGTTCCGCCAGCATGTTTTCCAGCGCTTCGGCCTGCGGGATCGTCCGCGGAAAACCGTCGAGCAAAAATCCCCGTTCGCAATCGTCCTGCTGCAGCCGCTCTTTGACAATGCCGTTGGTGATCTCATCCGGGACGAGAAGTCCTTGGTCCACGTACTCCTTCGCCTTTTTGCCGAGCGGAGTGCCTTCCCTCATCGCGAGCCGGAACGCATCGCCCGTGGAAATGTGCGGGATGCGGAATTCCGCAACGATGTGTTCCGCCTGCGTGCCTTTTCCTGCTCCCGGAGGACCCATAAAAATGACGTTCACGGAACCAACCTCCGGATCATTTGTTGATGAACCCTTTGTAATGGCGCTTGATCAATTGGCTTTCCACCTGCTTCATCGTCTCCAGCGCGACGCCGACGACGATCAGAAGCGACGTACCGCCGATCGTCACGGAGTTCGGCAATTTCGCCAGCGAGCCGAAGAAGACGGGCAGAATGGACACCGCCGCGAGAAACAGCGATCCGGCCAGCGTAATCCGGTTCAGGATGCGGGTCAAATAAATGCTGGTCGTTTTGCCCGGACGAATGCCGGGAATGTAACCGCCGTTTTTCTTCATGTTTTCCGCCATTTGCACCGGGTTGATCTGCACGAACGTGTAAAAATAGGTGAACCCGATGATCAGGAGCACGTACAAAACCATGCCCAACGGTGCCTGGTAGGACAAATTCTCGATGATCCATTTCGCCCAGGTCTGATTTTGCCAGAAACTGGCGATGGTCACCGGGAAAAACAAGAGCGAAAGCGCGAAGATGACCGGAATGACGCCCGCCGCGTTGACTTTCAGCGGAATGTGCGTCGACTGCCCGCCGTACATTTTACGGCCGACGATGCGCTTCGCATACTGCACGGGAATTTTGCGTACGCCCTGCTGGACGAAGATGACGCCGACAATGATCGCGATGATCACGAGGACAATCACGATCGCCTTGATGATGTTCAGGAACAGCGCTTCCGCCGCTTCCCCCATGAACAGCGTGGCGTAAATTTGCCGGGCGCCGGTCGGAATCGCGGCGACGATCCCGGCGAAAATCAGGATCGAAATGCCGTTGCCGATTCCTTTATCCGTGATCTGCTCCCCGAGCCACATCAAAAACGCGGTTCCCGCCGTCAGCACGATCGCGATCAGCGTATACGTGCCGAAACCGGGGTCGTTCACCATCTGGTAGGAATACAGACGGTTGAATCCGATCGCCGTGCCGAACGCCTGGATCAGTCCGAGCACGACCGTGCCGTAACGGGTAAACTGCGTCAGCTTCCGCCGGCCCGCCTCTCCTTCCTTCGCCCACTCGGCGAATTTCGGAATGACGTCCATGGACAAAAGCTGCACGATAATCGAAGCCGTGATGTACGGCATGATCCCCATCGCGAAGATGGAGAAATTAAACAATGCGCCGCCGGAAAAGGTGTTCAGCAAGCCGAAAATATCGCCTTGCTGGGATCGGTCGATCGATTTCAGAAACTCCGTATCGATATTGGGTACGGGGATAAAAGATCCGATGCGGTAGACGATGAGCACCGCCAGCGTGAACAGGATCTTTTTCCGCAAATCTTCAACCTTCATGATATTGGAGATGGTTTTAAACATCAGATCACCTCGGTTTTACCGCCGGCGGCTTCGATTTTTTCAACCGCGGATTGCGAGAACTTGTTCGCCTTCACCGTCAGTTTGACGGTAATGTCTCCGTTGCCCAGGATTTTGATGCCGTCTTTCGGATTTTTGACGATACCGGATTCGATCAGCGTTTCCGGCGTCACTTCCGTTCCGTCCGCGAACCGGTTCAGCAGGTTCAGATTGACGACGGCGTATTCCTTGCGATGAATGTTGGTAAAACCGCGCTTCGGCAGTCGACGGTACAACGGGTTTTGTCCGCCTTCGAATCCGGGACGCTTGCCGCCGCCGGAACGGGCTTTTTGACCTTTGTGGCCTTTGCCGGCGGTTTTGCCGGTTCCGCTGCCGATGCCGCGGCCCAGCCGTTTGCGTTCGTGACGGGCACCTTGAGTGGGCTGCAGTTCATGCAACTTCATGCCTTCGCACCTCCTTGATGGGTAGTGTCGCCCGGAACGGATCGCGAATCCGTCCGATCGTTTCGCGTCAAATTTCTTTGACTTCCACGAGATGTTTCACCTTTTCGACCATACCGCGGATGGCCGGGTTGTCCGGCTGCACGACGGTGCTGTTCAGCTTGCGCAAGCCGAGGGTTTTTACCGTGACGCGCTGATCTTCCGGTCTGCCGATCAGGCTGCGTTTGAGGGTGATTTGCAATTGTTTGGCCACAGCATACCCCTCCTAACCTAAAAGTTCTTCCACGGTTTTGCCGCGCAATTTGGCCACGTCTTCCGCGCGTTTCAGACGGGACAGTCCCTCCAGCGTGGCGTTCACCATATTGATGGAGTTCGACGATCCGAGCGATTTCGTCAAAATGTCGCCGACGCCGGCAAGTTCGAGCACGGCGCGAACCGGTCCGCCCGCGATGACGCCCGTACCTTGCGATGCGGGTTTCAGCAGCACTTTGCCGGCTCCGAAATGTCCGATCACTTCGTGGGGAATCGTCGTTCCCACCATCGGGACATAGATCAGATGCTTCTTGGCGTCTTCCACGCCCTTGCGGATGGCGTCAGGCACTTCGGAGGCCTTGCCGATGCCGGCGCCGACCCAACCTTTGCCGTCGCCGACGACGACCAGCGCGCTGAAGCTGAAACGGCGTCCGCCTTTGACGACTTTGGCCACGCGGTTCACTTGAACGACTCGTTCGGTTAATTCCAATGTGTTCGGATCTACGCGCAAATTCGCTGACCTCCTTGATTAAAATTCCAATCCCGTTTCCCGGGCGGCTTCGGCGAGCGCCTGCACTCTGCCGTGGTACAAGTAGCCGCCGCGGTCGAACACGACTTTGTCGATCCCGTTGTTTTTCGCCCGTTTCGCGATCAGTTCGCCGACTTTGCGGGCGGCTTCCACGTTGCCACCGTTGCCGATGTCTTTCAATTCTTTATCCAGCGTCGACGCCGACACCAGCGTCACGCCTTTGGTATCGTCGATAATCTGCGCGTACATGTGCTTGGCCGAACGAAATACGCTCAGACGCGGACGTTCCGGCGTACCATGGATTTTTTTGCGCACGCGCAGGTGTCTCTTTTTGCGGACTTTGTTTTTGTCGACTTTGTTAATCACGCAAGGATCCTCCCTTCCACACTCGATTCAAGCCGCGCGGCTTATTTCTTCTTGCCGGCCTTGCCTTCCTTGCGCAGAATGCGTTCGTTTTCGTATTTGATGCCCTTGCCCTTGTACGGTTCGGGTTCGCGTACGGAACGCACTTTCGCCGCGGTGGCGCCAACGAGTTCCTTGTCGATTCCCCTGACGATGATGCGGTTGTTGGCGGGCACCTCGAATTCGATGCCTTGTTCCGGAACGATTTCGACCGGATGCGAATAACCCACGTTCAGCACCAGTTTGTTGCCGGATTTGTTGGCGCGGTATCCGACACCGACGATTTCCAGCGCTTTTTCGTATCCGTTCGTCACACCGCCGACCATGTTGGCGATAATGGTGCGGGTCGTTCCGTGCAGAGAGCGGTGCAGTTTATTGTCGGAAGGGCGTTCCACGTAAATGACGTTGTTTTCCACCCGTACGCGGATGTCGCCGTGGATTTCCTTGGTCAGCGTTCCCTTCGGTCCTTTGACGGTCACCCGGTTGTTGTCGATTTTCACATCGACGCCGTTCGGAATTTCAATCGGTTTGCGGCCAATTCGGGACAAGAGTCACACCTCCATTCGATTGAGCGTTTCGGATTACCACACGTAGCAGATGACTTCCCCGCCGGTATTGGCCTGGCGCGCTTCCTTGTCCGTGAGCAGACCCTTGGAAGTGGACAGGATCGCGATGCCGAGACCCCCGAGCACCCGCGGCACTTCCGACGCTTTGGCGTATACGCGCAGCCCCGGTTTGCTGATGCGCTTCAGTCCGGTGATGACGCGTTCGTTGTTCGGTCCGTATTTCAGGAAAACGCGGATCATGCCCTGCTTGTTGTCTTCGATATATTCAGCGTCGCGGATGAAACCTTCGCGCTTGAGAATTTCCGTAATTTCCTTTTTGATCCTGGAAGCCGGAAACTCCACGGTTTCATGACGGACGGTATTGGCGTTGCGTATGCGTGTCAGCATATCTGCAATCGGGTCAGACATTGACATGGTTCGTACCTCCTTCCCGTATTGAGGGGATTACCAGCTGGCTTTCTTCACACCGGGAATCTGTCCCTTGTAAGCCAGTTCCCTGAAGCAAATCCGGCAAATCTTGAATTTGCGCAAAACCGCATGCGGGCGTCCGCAGCGCTCGCAGCGCGTGTAAGCCCTGACTTTGAACTTCGGCTTCCGCTGCTGCTTCACTTTCATCGAAGTTTTGGCCACGTGTTCTCGACACCTCCTCCACTTTCATTCCGGATTATTTGGCAAAAGGCATTCCGAGCTGGGTCAGCAGTTCGCGCGCCTCTTCGTCCGTGTTGGCCGTCGTGACGATGACGACGTCCATGCCGCGCACTTTGTCGACTTTGTCATAGTCGATTTCCGGGAAAATCAGCTGCTCTTTCAAGCCGAGCGTGTAGTTGCCGCGGCCGTCGAACGCTTTGGGAGAAACGCCGCGGAAGTCGCGCACACGCGGAAGCACGACATTGAACAGTTTGTCGAGAAAATGGTACATGCGTTCGCCGCGCAGCGTCACCTTGACGCCGATCGGCATGCCCGCGCGCAGTTTGAATCCGGCGATCGACTTTTTCGCGCGCGTAATCACCGGTTTTTGCCCGGCGATGGCCGTCAGGTCCTCGACGGCGGCGTCGAGCAGTTTGGAGTTGCCGACGGCGTCGCCGACCCCCATGTTGATCACGACTTTTTCCACGCGCGGCACTTGCATGACCGAAGTATAGTTGAATCTTTGCATCAACGCCGGAGTAATCTCGTTATAAAAACGATCTTTGAGTCTGGCCGCCATATTGCGGTAACCTCCTTTCCGAAAGCGGGTTGTTAATCGATCGTTGCGCCGGAACGTTTCGCAACGCGCACTTTTTTGCCGTTCTCAAGCACCTTGTAACCGACACGGGTCGGAAGTCCGGTCTTCGGATCGACGAGCATGACGTTGGACGCGTGGATCGGCGCCTCTTGGGTAATGATGCCGCCCTGCGGGTTTTTGGGATTCGGCTTCTGATGCTTTTTCACCAGGTTGACGCCTTCGACCAGCACGCGGTTTTCACGCGGAAAGGCAGCCAGCACGCGGCCCTTTTTGCCCTTGTCTTTGCCGCTGATCACGATGACGGTATCTTCTTTTTTCACGTGCATTCTTTGATGATGCGGGAGCAGTTTTTTCTTTTGCGTGGGCATGATTTGCACCTCCTCCAGGATTTGCGTCGGCAAATCCGGCTTGGCTTCGAAAAGCGTTCATCCGGAATTTGGTTTCGCGCCTTACAGCACTTCCGGCGCCAGGGAAATGATCTTCATGAACTCCTTCTCGCGCAGTTCGCGTGCGACCGGTCCGAAAATCCGGGTACCGCGCGGGCTTTTGTCTTCCCTGACGATCACGGCCGCATTTTCATCGAACGAAATATAGGAACCGTCGCTTCTGCGCAGCGGACGGCGAGTACGCACGATCACCGCTTTGACGACGTCGCCTTTCTTGACAACTCCTCCGGGTGTTGCCTGTTTAACGGAACACACGATCAGGTCGCCGACCTTGCCGACGCGGCGGCCCATACCGCCCAACACACGGATGCACATCAGTTCTTTGGCGCCGGAATTGTCGGCGGCTTTCAGCCTCGTAAACGGTTGAATCATCTCTGTTTCCCTCCTGTTCCCTCAGTTGTGGACCAAATCTCGCGCCAATCAGACGTTCACGGATCTCTCCACAATGTCCACCAGTCTCCAGCGCTTCTCGCGCGAAAGCGGACGGGTTTCCATGATGCGGACGACGTCGCCGATTTTCGCCTGATTTTGCTCGTCATGCGCCTTGTATTTCTTCGTATATTTAATGCGTTTATGGTAAAGCGGGTGTTTCTTGTACGTTTCCACCGCGACTACGATCGTCTTGTCCATTTTGTCGCTAACGACTCTGCCGATCTGTTCCCTGCGCAGGTTGCGTTCGCTCATCGTTTATCCTCCTTTCGCGTGGATCAGCTGATCCCGAGTTCCCGTTCGCGCAATACCGTCTTCGCTTTCGCGATCGATTTGCGCACTTCCCGGATCCGACCGGGATTGTCCAGTTGGCCGGTGGCCAGTTGAAAACGGAGGTTGAACAACTCTTCCTTGAAGCCTGCGATCTTTTGTTCGATTTCAGCAGTGGTCAAGTTGCGGAATTCACTGGCTTTCATTGCCTTCACCACCCAATTCGTCTCTTTTCACAAACTTCGTCTTGATCGGCAGTTTGTGAGAAGCGAGCCGCATGGCTTCGCGGGCGACTTCCTCGCTGACGCCGGCCAGTTCAAACAAGATCTTGCCGGGTCTCACGACGCACACCCATTTTTCCACATTCCCTTTACCGCTACCCATCCGAACTTCCAGCGGTTTTTGGGTAATCGGTTTGGAGGGGAAAATCTTGATCCACACTTTACCGCCGCGCTTGATATAACGGGTCATCGCAATCCGCGCGGCTTCGATTTGGCGGTTGGTCACCCAGGCGGGTTCCAGCGCCTGCAGCCCGTATTCACCGAACGCCACCGTCGTGCCGCCTTTGGCGCGGCCCTTCATGGTGCCCCGATGTTCCTTGCGGTGTTTGACGCGTTTGGGCATCAACATGGCTCAGTTCCCTCCTTCCGGGTTCGCCTTTTTCTTCGCGGGGAGAACTTCTCCGCGGTAAATCCATACCTTCACGCCGATACGGCCGTAGGTCGTATGGGCTTCTGCGGTGCCGTAGTCAATGTCGGCGCGCAGCGTGTGCAGCGGCACCGTACCTTCGTTGTATCCTTCGCTGCGGGCGATTTCCGCGCCGCCGAGACGGCCGCTGACCATCACTTTGATCCCTTTGGCGCCGGCGCGCATCGTGCGCTGCATCGCCTGCTTCATCGCGCGGCGGAACGAAATGCGGCGTTCCAGCTGCTGGGCGATGTTTTCCGCGACCAAAATCGCATCCAGGTCGGCGTTCTTGATTTCTGCGATATTGATATGCACTTTCTTTCCGGTCATCTTCGCGATTTCCGCACGCAGCGCTTCCACTTCGGCGCCGCCTTTTCCGATGACCATGCCCGGTTTGGCGGTGTGGATCGTGACGCTGATGCGGTTGGCCGCGCGTTCAATTTCAATGTGCGACACGGCCGCGTCTTTCAGTTTCTTTTTCAGGAAATCGCGGATTTTCACGTCTTCCATGAGCAGCGTGCCGAAATCCTTGCCGGCGTACCACTTGGATTCCCAATCACGGATGATGCCGATTCTCAGTCCCACGGGACTTACTTTCTGACCCACTCGTTATCCCTCCTTTTTCCCGGATTCCGCTTTGGCGGATTCCACTTTCTCGGATACCACAAGGGTGATATGGCTGGTGCGTTTGTTGATTCTGCTGGCGCGTCCGTGCGAACGGGGCAGAAAGCGTTTCAGGATCGGCCCCGGATTGACGTAAGCTTCCGAAATGAACAGCTTGTTCGGATCCATCGAATAGTTGTGTTCCGCGTTGGCCACCGCCGAGTTGAGCAGTTTCTCCACGACCGGCGACGCCGCTTTCGGCGTGTGGCGCAAAATCGAAATCGCTTCGCCCACGGCCTTGCCGCGAATCAGGTCGATCACGAGCCTGACCTTGCGCGGGGCGATGCGAATATATCTGGCATGCGCTTTGGCTTGTTGCATGCGGGGTACCCTCCTCTCAGGCAGTCATGGCGTCATTTTCGTGCGGCGCACGGCGCCTCGTTATCTTCTTCCGGTCTTGCGGTCTTCGTCCGTATGTCCGCGATAGGTGCGGGTCGGCGCAAATTCGCCGAGCTTGTGGCCGACCATTTCCTCGGTCACATACACCGGCACATGCTTGCGTCCGTCATAAACCGCAAACGTATGTCCGACAAACTGGGGAAAGATCGTGGAACGGCGCGACCACGTTTTGATGACGGCCTTTTTGTTCGCTTTGTTGAGTTCTTCGACTTTTTTCATCAGATGGTCGTCGCAGAAAGGTCCTTTTTTCAGACTGCGTCCCATAGAACGCCCTCCCTTCTCCTATTATTGCCATCTTGTCCGTGCGTTTGTTCATGCGCCGCGCGTCGATTATTTCGTGCGGCGGCGCACAATGTACTTGTCGGAAGCTTTGTTTTTCTTGCGCGTCTTGTAACCCAGCGTCGGCTTGCCCCACGGGGACATCGGCGACTTGCGGCCGATCGGAGCGCGTCCTTCGCCGCCGCCGTGCGGGTGGTCAACCGGGTTCATGACGAGACCGCGAACGGTCGGACGCTTGCCGAGCCAGCGGCTGCGGCCCGCTTTCCCGATTTTGATCAATTCATGGTCTTTGTTGCCCACCGAGCCGATCGTGGCGCGGCACGTTTTCAGCACTTTGCGCATTTCACCCGAAGCGAGCCGGATGACGACATAATTGCCTTCCTTGCCGAGCAGCTGCGCTTCGGTTCCGGCTGCGCGCACGAGCTGCCCGCCTTTGCCGGGTTTCAGCTCGATATTGTGAATCAGCGTGCCGACCGGAATGTTTTCCAGCGGCAGGGCGTTGCCGACTTTGATGTCCGCTTGCGGGCCCGACTCGACGATGTCGCCGACTTTCAGCCCTTGCGGAGCGATGATGTAGCGTTTTTCCCCGTCCGCATAGTGCAAAAGCGCGATGTTGGCGGTCCGGTTCGGATCGTATTCAATGGTGGCAACGCGTCCGGGTATTCCGTCCTTCGTGCGCTTGAAATCGATAATGCGGTATTTGCGCTTGTGACCGCCGCCGCGATGGCGGACGGTAATTTTCCCCTGATTGTTGCGGCCCGCCTTTTTGTACAGCGGCGCCAGCAGCGATTTCTCCGGTTGGGTGGCCGTGATTTCCTCAAAGGTGGACACGGTCATCTGCCGTCTGCCCGGAGACGTCGGCTTAAAAGATTTGATGGGCACGTCGATTCCCTCCTTGCTCGAGAACTGGTCACACGGATTCAAAGAATTCCAGCGGCTTGCTGTCTTCGCTCAATGTGACGATCGCTTTTTTCCATTCGGATTTGTATCCCGTAAAACGTCCGTAACGCGTCGGTTTTGCCGGCACGCGCATCGTGTTGACCTTTACGACTTTGACTTTGAAAATTTGTTCGACCGCCTGTTTGATCTGCGTCTTGCTGGCGCGCAGATCAACCTCGAACGTATACTTTTTCCCGTTCATCAGGTCGCTGGTGCGTTCGGTGATGACAGGCCGTTTGATAATATCGCGCGGATCCTTCATTACGCAAGCACCTCCTCTACCTTCTGGACGGCTTCTTTCGTGATGATCAGCTTGTCATGCTTCAGCACGTCCAGCACGTTGATGCCGCCCGCTTCGACAAACTTCACGCCGGGAATGTTGCGCGCGGACAAAGCCACGTTGTCGTTGTATTCGGCGGCCACGACGAGCGCCTTGCGGTCGACTTTCAGATTTTTGAGCATGTTGACGAATTCTTTCGTCTTCGGCTGGTTCATTTTCAATTCGTCCAGCACGACGATGTTGTTGTCCAGCACCTTCGAGGACAGTGCGGACCGGATCGCCAGTCGGCGAACTTTTTTCGGCAGTTTGTATTTATAACTGCGGGGCGTCGGACCGAACACGGTTCCCCCGCCGACCCACTGGGGCGCGCGAATGCTGCCCTGACGAGCGCGACCGGTTCCTTTTTGTCTCCACGGTTTGCGGCCGCCGCCGCTCACTTCGGAACGTCCTTTGGTTTTGTGCGTGCCCAGACGCAGGGAAGCCTGCTGCATGACGACCGCGTCGTGCATCGCCTGCTGGTGCGGCTCGATGCCGAACACCGCGTCGCTCAGCTCGATTTCTCCGACCTGTGCTCCGCTCATATTGTATAACGCCACTTTAGGCATGGGGATGTCCTCCTTTCCGCGATCGTTACGATTTCTTCACAGACGATCTGATGTTGACGTAGCTGTTGCGCGGACCCGGGATCGAACCTTTCACCACAATCATGTTGCGTTCCGCGTCCACTTTGACGACTTGCAGGTTTTGCAGCGTCACGGTTTCATGCCCCATATGTCCGGGAAGGTTTTTGCCCTTGAACACGCGGTTCGCCGCGATGGAGCCCATGGAGCCGGGACCGCGGTGGTATTTCGAGCCGTGCGACATCGGGCCTCTCGATTGGCCGTGTCTTTTGATGACGCCCTGGAACCCTTTCCCCTTGGAAGTGCCGGTCACATCGACATACTCGCCTTCGGAGAAAATGTCCGCCTTGATTTCTTGTCCCACTTCATAGTCCGCGAGGTTGACGCCGCGAATTTCGCGAATGTAGCGCTTGGGCGCGGTTCCCGCTTTTTTGGCGTGCCCGGTTTCCGGCTTGTTCGCCCGTTTTTCCTTTTTGTCTTCAAACCCGAGCTGAATCGCTTCGTAACCGTCGTTTTCCAGGTCCTTCTTCTGCAGCACGACGCAAGGTCCAGCCTGGATCACGGTAACCGGAATGACGTTGCCGTCTTCGGTGAAGAGCTGGGTCATCCCGATTTTTTTGCCCAAGATACCCTTCATGTTGACACCTTCTTTCCTTTCGTTTCCCGTCGGTTATGTCACAGCTTGATCTCAATGTCCACGCCGGACGGCAAATCCAGACGCATGAGCGCGTCCACCGTTTGCGGCGTCGGGTTGACGATATCGATCAGCCGCTTGTGCGTACGCATTTCGAACTGCTCGCGGGAGTCTTTGTACTTGTGCACCGCGCGCAGAATCGTAATAATTTGCTTTTCCGTCGGCAGCGGGATCGGGCCGGACACGTTGGCGCCGGAGCGTTTCGCCGTTTCCACGATCTTCTCCGCGGACTGGTCGAGCACCCTGTGGTCATACGCCTTCAAACGAATACGAATCTTTTGCTTTGCCATAGCTTTACCTCCTTCTGTCGCCCAATTTGAAAATCGGACATGCTCCGTGAAAATTTCCCGACAGCCCGCCATGGCAAAGGGGCCGGGCGTGTCGGCAACCTCTCACATCATTGCGTCGTCACAGACCAACGTTCACTATTATATAGAAACAGCTGGATGATTGCAAGAAAAACTTCATTGAATTTGCCACAAACATAAATACCCCCTTGCGCGTATCGCGCAAGGGGGCGTGTCTCAAACAACCGCTTATTTCAGGATGCTTGCCACCGCGCCGGCGCCGACGGTGCGGCCGCCTTCGCGAATAGCGAAGCGGGTGCCTTCTTCCATCGCGATCGGTGCGATCAGTTCGACTTCCACCGTCACGTTGTCGCCCGGCATCACCATTTCCGTGCCTTCCGGCAGTTGGATGACGCCCGTTACGTCCGTCGTACGGAAGTAGAACTGAGGACGATAACCGGAGAAGAACGGCTTATGGCGTCCGCCTTCTTCCTTGGTCAGCACGTACACTTGCGCAGTGAACTTCGTGTGCGGCGTAACGGAGCCGGTTTTCGCCAGCACTTGGCCGCGTTCGATGTCTTTGCGTTCCACACCGCGCAGGAGTGCGCCGATGTTGTCGCCGGCTTGCGCTTGGTCGAGCAGCTTGCGGAACATTTCCACGCCGGTGACGACCGTTTTGCGGGTTTCTTCGGCGAGACCGACGATTTCCACTTCGTCGCCGACTTTGACCGTACCGCGCTCGACACGGCCGGTAGCGACGGTACCGCGACCGGTGATCGTGAACACGTCTTCGACCGGCATCAGGAACGGCTTGTCGATTTCGCGTTCCGGCGTCGGGATGTAGTTGTCGATCGCCTCGAACAGCTCGACGATCTTGTCAGCCCAAGGTCCGTCCGGATTTTCCAGCGCTTCGCGCGCGGATCCCCTGATGATCGGCGTGTCGTCGCCGGGGAAGTCGTATTCGTTCAAGAGATCGCGAACTTCCATTTCCACCAGTTCCAGCAGTTCTTCGTCTTCGACCATGTCGCATTTGTTCAGGAAGACGACGATGTAGGGAACGCCGACCTGACGGGACAGCAGGATGTGCTCGCGGGTTTGCGGCATCGGACCGTCAGCCGCCGACACGACCAGGATCGCGCCGTCCATTTGCGCGGCGCCGGTGATCATGTTTTTGACGTAGTCGGCGTGTCCCGGGCAGTCCACGTGCGCATAGTGGCGGTTCGGCGTTTCGTATTCCACGTGAGCGGTGGAAATCGTGATGCCGCGTTCGCGCTCTTCCGGCGCTTTGTCGATTTGGTCATAAGCGACCGCTTGGCCGCCGCCGTAGCGTTTGGAAAGAACCGTGGTAATGGCGGCCGTCAGCGTCGTTTTGCCGTGGTCGACGTGGCCGATGGTGCCGATATTGACGTGCGGTTTCGTGCGTTCAAATTTCGCTTTTGCCATAGCTCAATTCCTCCTTAATGGGATGAATATGTTATGCGCCCTTGTTCTTTGCGATGATTTCTTCCGCAATGGACTTGGGCACTTCTTCATAGTGGGAAATTTCCATCGAGTATACGCCGCGACCCTGGGTGCGCGAGCGCAGCGTCGTCGAATATCCGAACATTTCGGACAGCGGCACCTTGGCGCGGATGACTTGCGCGCCGTGGCGAGCTTCCATGCCCTCGATGCGGCCGCGGCGGGAGTTGATGTCGCCCATGACGTCGCCCATATACTCTTCGGGCACGGTCACTTCCACTTTCATGATCGGCTCCAGCAGCACGGGATTGCATTTGTCCTTCGCCGCTTTCACCGCCATGGAACCCGCGATCTTGAACGCCATTTCGCTCGAGTCCACGTCGTGGTAAGAACCGTCGAAAATCGTCGCCTTCACGTCGACGACCGGATAGCCGGCCAATACGCCGTTGCGGAACGCTTCCTCGATACCGGCCTGCACCGCCGGGATATATTCCTTCGGCACAACGCCGCCGACGATTTTGTTTTCAAACTGGAATCCGGTTCCCGGCTCCAGCGGCTCGAACTCGATCCAAACGTGGCCGTATTGACCGCGTCCGCCGGACTGACGAATGAACTTGCCCTCGACCTTGGCCGAAGAGCGGAACGTTTCCCGGTAAGCGACCTGCGGTTTGCCGACGTTGGCTTCGACTTTGAATTCGCGAGCCAAACGGTCGACGATGATTTCCAGGTGCAGTTCGCCCATACCGGAAATGATCGTCTGGCCGGTTTCCTCGTCCGTTCTCGCGCGGAACGTCGGGTCTTCTTCCTGCAGTTTGTTCAGCGCGAGACCGAGCTTGTCCTGATCCGCCTTCGTTTTCGGCTCGATGGCGACGTCGATGACCGGGTCCGGGAAATTCATCGATTCCAGAACGATCACATTTTTCTCGTCGCACAACGTGTCGCCGGTCGTCGTATCTTTCAGACCGACCGCCGCCGCGATGTCGCCGGCGTACACTTGGGTGACTTCCTCGCGATGGTTGGCGTGCATCATCACGAGACGGCCGATGCGTTCGCGCTTGCCCTTCGTCGAGTTCAGCACGTAAGAACCGGAGGTCAACGTGCCGGAATACACCCGGAAGAAGGTCAATTTGCCGACATACGGGTCGCTGATGATTTTGAACGCCAGTGCGGCAAAAGGTTCGTCGTCGGACGATTTGCGCGTCGTCTCCGTTCCGTCTTCCAGCGTGCCGCGAATGTCGGCGACGTCGGTCGGCGCCGGCAAGTAGTCGACGACCGCATCCAGCATCAGCTGAACGCCTTTGTTCCGATAGGACGAGCCGCACACGACCGGGAAAATTTGCACGTTACAGCAGCCTTTGCGCAGCGCCGCTTTCAGTTCCGGTACGGTGATTTCCTCGCCCTCGAGATACTTCATCATCAAGTCCTCGTCGAGCTCGGCGACCTTCTCCACCAGTTCGGCGCGCAGCTCTTCCGCCTTCGCGGCGTATTCGGCGGGAATGTCGGTTTTTTCGATCTCCTTGCCCAAGTCGTCCTTATAAATGTAGGCGACTTGCTCAATGAGGTCGATGATGCCGGTAAATTCGTTTTCCGCGCCGATCGGCAGCTGAATCGGCACCGCGTTGGCGCCGAGCCGGTCTTTCATCGTTTGAATGGCGCCCAGGAAATCGGCGCCGATAATATCCATTTTGTTGACGTACGCGATACGCGGAACATGATATTTATCCGCTTGGCGCCACACCGTTTCCGACTGCGGCTCCACGCCTTCCTTCGCGCTGAACACCGCGACCGCTCCGTCGAGCACGCGGAGTGAACGCTCCACTTCCACGGTAAAATCTACGTGGCCGGGCGTGTCGATAATGTTGATCCGGTGCCCTTTCCACTGAGCAGTCGTCGCGGCCGACTGAATGGTGATGCCGCGTTCCTGCTCCTGTTCCATAAAGTCCATGGTGGCCGCACCTTCATGAACTTCCCCGATCTTGTGGGTTCGACCGGTATAAAACAGGATACGTTCCGTGGTCGTCGTCTTACCGGCATCGATGTGCGCCATAATGCCGATATTCCGCGTCTTTTCCAGGGAAAATTCCCTTGCCATCCCATGTCTCCTTTCTCAGATATCCTGTTACCGGAAGTTGCCTTACCAGCGGTAATGCGCGAACGCCTTGTTCGCTTCCGCCATTTTGTGCGTGTCGTCGCGCTTCTTCACCGCAGCGCCGGTATTGTTGGCGGCGTCGATGATTTCCGCGGCGAGACGCTCTTCCATCGTATGCTCGCCGCGAAGGCGGGCGTAGTTCACGAGCCACCGCAAACCGAGCGAGGTGCGGCGCTCCGGCTTCACTTCCACGGGCACCTGATAGTTGGCTCCGCCGACGCGACGCGCCTTGACTTCCAGCACCGGCATCACATTTTTCAAAGCTTGTTCAAACACTTCCATCGGGTTTTTGCCCGTCCGTTCCCGGATAAGATCAAACGCGTTGTAAAGGATGCGCTGGGCAACCCCTTTCTTGCCGTCGATCATGATGCGGTTGATCAGACGGGTAACCAGCTTGCTGTTGTAAATCGGATCCGGCAGCACATCTCTGCGGGGTACGGGTCCTTTACGAGGCATAGTCATCCCCCTTTCCTTGGTCGAGTATGCGTTTCACCGCGTTATCCCACGGCTTGCGGCCGAGGCGTGCGGTCTCATTTCTTTTCTTTCGGTTTCTTCGTGCCGTACTTGGAGCGGCCTTGCATGCGGCCGTTGACGCCGGCCGTGTCCAGCGCGCCGCGCACGATATGATAGCGGACACCCGGCAAATCCTTGACGCGGCCGCCGCGGATGAGCACCGCGCTGTGCTCCTGCAGGTTATGGCCGATGCCCGGGATGTACGCGGTCACTTCGATCTTGTTGGACAGACGCACGCGGGCGTATTTGCGCAGCGCGGAGTTCGGCTTCTTCGGGGTCATCGTGCCGACACGCGTGCAAACGCCGCGTTTTTGGGGCGAACTCAAATTCGTTTCCACGCGCTTCATGGCATTGTAACCTTTTTGCAGCGCAGGGGATTTCGATTTGACGACTTTTGCCTTGCGTCCTTTGCGTACGAGTTGGTTGATCGTAGGCATGCGGAACTCCCCCTCCTTTCTTTCGTTTCAGGAAGATTTCAAGTCCACAGATCCAGGCGGTTCGTATTTGGACACAAGAGATGTTTTCGAACGAAAGGACGGCAGAACGCCGCCTTTCGCCCAAAAACATCGTCTGTCACGAATCTTTGCACAACGCCGCCGCGGCGGCGCCGACCTCGATCCCGCAAGCTTTGCCGAGCATCTTCATCGTCTCCACATAGGTGACCTTGACTCCGCATTTCCGGCACAGCTGGATCACTTTGGCCGTCACCCGCGGTTCGGCGTCTTTCGCCACGAACACTTCCAGGGCGCTGCCCGTTTCCAGGACTTTCATCGTTTGCTTGGTGCCGATCTTGACGTTTCCCTTTCTCAAAGCTTCTTCATAAGACATTTTAAATCCTCCAAAGCCGGGAGAAAAGTGGACCATCTGCGATCGCCCTTACGAATTTGCACACTCCGATATATTAGCATTATCCGCAACCGGGTGTCAATAACTCGTTCGGTAACATTTTTATATGAGTTGACACGAACTTGCCGAACGCCGTGCCGGCTAGCCGTGCGCACAGTCTTCGCCGGCGAATTCCGTTCGGCGGCAACGGCGCCCCCCACGCCGCAGAATCGGCTTTCGCCCGCATCTTTTCCCGTTTGACAGAATCGTGTTCTTTTTCCGGGCAATGCTTTAGCCGAGCCGGCTCCGGGCGGGATTCTCCTTCGGCCGTCCCTAGGCCGGGACGGCCTCTCCTCCACGAACGCCCGGTACCGACTCGGCTTCCGAACTGGCGCTTTATTCGACCGGAACGGCTTCTTCTTGCGCGGATTCCTGAGCCGACTCTTCCGCAGCCGGATCGATCACCTGGATGCCGCGGTAGCGGGCCATGCCCGTGCCGGCGGGAATCAGTTTGCCGATAATGACGTTCTCCTTCAATCCGAGCAGCTGGTCGACCTTGCCCTTGATGGCGGCGTCGGTCAGCACGCGCGTCGTTTCCTGGAACGACGCCGCGGACAGGAACGAGTCGGTTTCCAGCGACGCCTTCGTGATGCCCAGCAGCATCGGCTTGGCGACGGCCGGTTCCTTGCCGGCAAACAGCGCGCGCTTGTTCGCTTCCTCGTAATCATGCAAGTCCACATACGATCCGGGAAGCAAGTTGGTGTCGCCCGCGTCGACGATGCGGATCTTGCGCAGCATTTGCCGCACCATGACCTCGATGTGCTTGTCGTTGATTTCCACGCCCTGGTTGCGGTACACCCGCTGGACTTCCTGCAAGATGTACTGCTGCACGCCGCGCACGCCCTTGATGCGCAGCATGTCCTTCGGGTCGATCGATCCGTCCGTCAGCTCGTCGCCGGCTTCCACCTGCTGGCCGACGGTGACGCGGATGCGCGAACCGAACGGCACGCTGTACTCGCGGGATTCCGCTTCCCCTTCGACGATAATTTCGCGCCGGTCCTTCGCATCGCGAATTTCCTTGACGACGCCGTCCAGTTCGGAGATGATCGCCTGCCCCTTCGGATTGCGCGCTTCAAACAGCTCCTGAATACGCGGCAAACCTTGCGTGATGTCGTCGCCGGCGACGCCCCCGGTGTGGAACGTGCGCATCGTCAGCTGCGTACCGGGCTCGCCGATCGACTGCGCGGCGATGATGCCGACCGCTTCGCCGATTTCCACGTGTTTGCCGGTGGCGAGATTGCGGCCGTAGCACATTTTGCAGACGCCGTGCCGCGTGCGGCAGCTGAGCACCGACCGGATCGTGACGCGCTCGATGCCCGCTTGCACGATCTTGGCCGCAATTTCCGGCTCGATCATTTCGTTGCGTCGGACGATTATCTCGCCGGTTTCCGGATGGCGGATCGTTTCGAACGCGTAACGTCCTTCGATCCGATCGTACAAATCTTCGATCACTTCCTTGCCGTCATGAATCTTGGTGACGACAAAGCCTTTGTCGGTGCCGCAATCTTCCTCGCGCACGATCACGTCCTGGGCGACGTCGACGAGGCGGCGGGTCAAATAACCGGAGTCCGCCGTCCGCAGCGCGGTGTCGGCCAAACCTTTGCGCGCGCCGTGCGTGGAGATGAAGTACTCGAGCACCGTCAACCCTTCGCGGAAGTTCGATTTGATCGGCAACTCGATGATGCGTCCGGCCGGGTTGGCCATCAAACCGCGCATGCCGCCGAGCTGGGTAATCTGCGACTTGTTACCGCGCGCCTTGGAGTCGACCATCATCGCGATCGAATTGTACTTGTCGAGCGACTTCATCAGGATGTCGGTCAACTCGTCCTTCGCGCGTCCCCAGATGTCGATGATGCGGTCGTAGCGTTCTTCGTCGGTAATCAGACCGCGGCGGTACTGCTGCATGACGACCCGCACTTTTTCTTCGGATTGCGCCATGATCGTCGCCTTTTCCTGCGGCACGATGACGTCGGCGACGGCGATGGAAATGCCGGCCTTGGTCGAGTACACAAATCCGGTTTCCTTGATGCGGTCGAGGATGATCGACGTCTTCGTCGTTTGGTAACGGCGGAAGCACTCCGCGATAATCGCGCCGAGCTGATCTTTGCCGATCGCTCCCTTCACCGGCAGCTTCAGCATTTCTTCACGCAGATCGACGCCTTTTTCGAAGATGAAATGTTCGTCCGGCGTGCCGTTCAGCAGGTTCGCGCGGCTCGGCTCGTTGATATACGGGAAATCTTCGGGAAAAATCTCGTTGAATATCAGCTTGCCGACCGTGGTGACGAGCATCGCCTGCTTTTGTTTTTCGGTAAACGACGTTTTCTTCAGCGCGCGGGCCGGAATGGCGCAGCGGGAATGCAGTTCCGCAAGGCCCGACTGGTAGGCCATGATCGCTTCGTTCACGGACGCGTAGACGGCGCCGGATCCCTTGGCCTGCGGATTGTCCATCGTCAAATAATAGCTGCCGAGCACCATGTCCTGGGACGGCGTGACGACCGGCTTGCCGTCTTTCGGGTTCAGGATGTTGCCCGAAGCGAGCATGAGCAGCCGCGCCTCCGCCTGCGCCTCCGCGGACAAGGGCACGTGCACCGCCATCTGGTCGCCGTCGAAGTCCGCGTTGTACGCGGTACAGACGAGCGGATGCAGCTTGATGGCGCGCCCCTCCACAAGCACCGGCTCGAACGCCTGGATGCCGAGACGGTGCAGCGTCGGCGCGCGGTTCAGAAGCACCGGATGTTCCTTGATGACTTCTTCGAGCACGTCCCAAACTTCCGGACTGACTTTTTCCACTTTGCGCTTCGCGCTCTTGATATTGTGGGCAAGTCCTTTGTTGACGAGCTCTTTCATGACAAACGGCTTGAACAGTTCCAGCGCCATCTCTTTCGGCAGGCCGCACTGATACATCTTCAGGCTCGGCCCGACGACGATAACGGAACGGCCGGAATAGTCGACGCGCTTGCCGAGCAGGTTTTGGCGAAACCGGCCCTGTTTCCCTTTGAGCATATGGCTGAGCGATTTCAGCGGGCGGTTGCCGGGCCCCGTGACGGGACGGCCGCGGCGGCCGTTGTCGATCAAGGCGTCGACCGCTTCCTGCAGCATGCGCTTTTCGTTTTGGACGATGATGTCCGGCGCGCCGAGATCAAGCAGTCGCTTCAGCCGGTTGTTGCGGTTGATGACGCGGCGGTACAGATCGTTCAGGTCGGAGGTCGCGAACCGCCCGCCGTCGAGCTGCACCATCGGACGCAGTTCCGGCGGAATGACCGGCAATACGTCCAACACCATCCACTCCGGCCGGTTGCCGGAATTGCGGAACGCCTCCAGCACCTCCAGCCGCTTGATCGCGCGGTTGCGCCGCTGACCCTGCGCCGTCTTCAGCTCTTCCTTCAACATTTCCACTTCGCGGTCGAGATCGATATCCTGCAGCAGCTTTTTGACCGCTTCCGCGCCCATTCCCGCCTGGAAGGCGTACCCGTACTTGTCGCGGTAGCTGCGGTATTCTTTCTCGGACAACAGCTGCTTTTTCTCCAGCGGCGTGTCACCGGGGTCGGTCACGACATACGATGCGAAGTAAATAATTTCTTCCAGGGACCGGGGCGACATGTCCAGCGCAAGACCCATCCGGCTCGGAATGCCTTTAAAATACCAGATGTGGGACACCGGAGCGGCCAGTTCGATGTGGCCCATGCGTTCGCGGCGCACTTTCGCGCGCGTCACTTCCACGCCGCACCGGTCGCAGACGACGCCTTTATAGCGGACCCTCTTGTATTTGCCGCAGTGGCATTCCCAGTCTTTCGTCGGACCGAAGATTTTTTCGCAAAAGAGCCCTTCCTTTTCCGGCTTGAGCGTCCGGTAGTTGATCGTCTCCGGCTTCTTCACTTCCCCGCGGGACCAAGAGCGGATCTTGTCCGGGGAAGCCAGACCGATCTTCATAAACTCAAAGTTGTTGACGTCCATCAAGGAGCAACCCTCCCTCGATTTTTGCCCAGCCCTGTCATTCCGCTCCGACTTCTGCGCCTTCCAGATTGAGGTTCAGTTTGTCGCCCGCGCCTTCGTCCTCTTCGTCGATTTCCCTCATGATGATTTCCTCTTCGTTTTCGCTGAGGATTTTGACGTCCATGCCGAGGCTTTGCAGTTCCTTGATCAGCACTTTGAACGATTCGGGCACGCCGGGCTCGGGCACGTTTTCGCCCTTGACGATCGACTCGTACGTTTTCACGCGGCCGACGACGTCGTCGGATTTGACGGTGAGGATTTCCTGCAGCGTATACGCGGCGCCGTACGCTTCGAGCGCCCACACTTCCATCTCGCCGAAACGCTGTCCGCCGAACTGCGCCTTACCGCCGAGGGGCTGCTGCGTAACGAGCGAGTACGGGCCGGTCGAGCGGGCGTGAATTTTGTCGTCGACCATGTGGGCCAGTTTGATCATGTACATGACGCCGACGGTCACTTCGCGTTCAAACGGTTCGCCCGTGCGTCCGTCGTACAGGATCGTTTTGCCGTTGCGCTGCATGCCCGCCTCTTCCATCGTATCGAACACGTCGTATTCGTTCGCTCCGTCGAACACGGGCGTCGCCACGTGGATGCCGAGCAGTTTCGCGGCCATGCCGAGATGCACTTCCAGCACCTGGCCGATGTTCATCCGCGAAGGAACGCCGAGCGGGTTCAGCACGACCTGCACCGGTGTGCCGTCCGGCAGGAACGGCATGTCTTCCTCCGGCAGGATGCGCGCAATGACGCCCTTGTTGCCGTGGCGTCCGGCCATTTTGTCACCTTCGGAAATTTTGCGTTTTTGGGCAATATATACACGTACGAGCTGATTGACGCCGGGAGGCAGTTCGTCGCCGTTTTCCCGGGTGAACACCTTGACGTCGACGACGATGCCGTCGGTGCCGTGCGGCACGCGCAGCGACGTGTCGCGCACTTCACGCGCCTTCTCCCCGAAGATCGCGTGCAAAAGCCGCTCCTCGGCGGTCAGTTCGGTCACGCCTTTCGGCGTCACCTTGCCGACCAGGATGTCGTTGGCGCGAATTTCCGCGCCGACGCGAATGATGCCGCGCTCGTCGAGATTTTTCAGCGCGTCTTCGCCGACGTTCGGGATGTCGCGCGTAATTTCCTCCGGCCCGAGCTTGGTGTCCCGCGCTTCGGACTCGTACTCCTCGATATGAATGGACGTATAGACGTCGTCCTTGACCAGCTTTTCGCTGAGCAGAATGGCGTCTTCGTAGTTGTACCCTTCCCAGGTCATGAACGCGACCAGCACGTTGCGTCCGAGCGCCAGTTCGCCCTGCTCGGTCGACGGCCCGTCGGCGAGGATGTCGCCCGCCTTGACGATGTCGCCTTTGCGTACGATCGGACGCTGATTGATGCAGGTGCCCTGGTTGGAACGTTCAAACTTGTGCAGACGATGCTTGATCAGATCGCCTTCGACGATTTTGCCGTCGACTTCTTTGCGGACGCGTACCCAGATTTCATTGGCCGTCACGCGTTCGACGACGCCGTCGTGTTTGGAGACGATGCAGACGCCGGAATCTTTCGCCGCCTTGTATTCCATGCCGGTGCCGACAAGCGGCGCCTCGGGCACGAGCAGCGGCACGGCCTGACGCTGCATGTTCGATCCCATGAGCGCCCGGTTGGAGTCGTCGTTTTCCAGGAACGGAATGAGCGCCGTCGCCACCGACACGACCTGTTTCGGCGACACGTCCATGTAGTCGACGCGTTCGCGGGGCACGGTCTGGATGTTGTCCGAAGATTTGTTGTAACGGACAATGACCATTTCATTGGCAAAATAGCCGTCTTCGGTCAGCTCCGCGTTCGCCTGCGCGATCACGTAATCGTCTTCTTCGTCGGCGGTCAGATAATCGATCTGGTCGGTGACCCGGCCGGTGTCCGGATCCACCCGGCGGTACGGCGTTTCGATAAAACCGTATTCGTTGATCCGCGCGTAGGTCGACAGCGAGTTGATGAGCCCGATGTTCGGACCTTCCGGCGTCTCGATCGGACACATGCGCCCGTAGTGGGAATTGTGCACGTCGCGCACTTCAAAGCCCGCGCGCTCGCGGGTCAGACCGCCCGGTCCGAGCGCGGACAGACGCCGCTTGTGCGTCAGCTCGGCCAGCGGGTTCGTCTGGTCCATAAATTGCGACAGCTGCGAGCTGCCGAAAAACTCTTTGATCGCCGCGATGACCGGACGAATGTTGATCAGCGCCTGGGGCGTGATCACATTGGCGTCCTGGATCGACATGCGCTCGCGCACGACGCGCTCCATGCGCGACAAACCGATGCGGAACTGGTTTTGCAAAAGTTCGCCCACGGAACGCAGACGGCGGTTGCCGAGGTGGTCGATGTCGTCCGTCGTGCCCACATTATGCAGCAAATTGATGAAATAGTTGATGGAGGCGACGATGTCCGCCGGCGTAATGTGCTTCACGTTTTTGCCGATAAAGCCGTTCGACAAAACGGTGATCACTTTGCCGTCCTCGTTGGGCGCAAAGATTTTCACGCTTTGCAGCGGAATCGTCCCCGCGTCCAGCACGCCGGAGGCGACCCGGAATTCCTTCATGCCCACGCCTTTTTCGAAATAGGGCATCAAGTGGTCAAGCAGCCGGCGGTCGACGACCTGGCCGGCTTCGGCGATGATTTCCCCGGTTTCCGGATCGACCAGCGTTTCCGCCAGCCGCTGGTTGAACAGGCGGGTTTTGAGATGCAGCTTTTTGTTGATTTTGTACCGGCCGACGTTGGCCAGGTCGTAGCGCTTCGGGTCGAAGAAACGGGCGATCAGCAGGCTTTTCGCGTTTTCGACCGTCGGAGGCTCGCCCGGGCGCAGGCGCTCGTAAATTTCCAGCAGCGCTTTTTCCGTCGAATCCGTGTTGTCCTTGTCCAGCGTGTTGTGTACATATTCGTCGTCGCCGAGGAGATCGATGATTTCCTGATTCGTGCCGAAGCCGAGCGCACGCAGCAATACGGTGACGGGAATTTTCCGCGTGCGGTCGATGCGCACGTAGATGATGTCCTTCGCGTCGGTTTCCAGTTCGAGCCAAGCGCCGCGATTCGGAATGACCGTCGCGGTGTACGCCTTTTTCCCGTTTTTGTCCACCTTGGTGCTGAAATACACACTGGGGGAACGTACCAGCTGGCTGACAATAACCCGTTCCGCGCCGTTGATAATGAAGGTGCCGGTTTCGGTCATCAGCGGAAAATCTCCCATGAACACTTCCTGTTCCTTGACCTCGCCGGTTTCCTTGTTGATCAGGCGCACTTTGACGCGCAAAGGCGCGGCGTACGTCACATCGCGCTCCTTCGCTTCATCCACGGAGTACTTCGGCTCGCCAAGGCTGTAGTCGATAAACTCCAGGACGAGGTTGCCCGTGAAATCCAGAATCGGCGAGATGTCCTGGAACATTTCGCGCAAGCCTTCTTCCAGGAACCATTGGTACGACTTTTGCTGGATCTCGATCAGATTCGGGACCTCGAGCACCTCTTTGATGCGCGAATAGCTTCTGCGCTGCCGACGGCCGTACTGAACCATGTGTCCTGCCAAGTTCATTCACCCCTCATGTGTACTGCAAGATTCAAACAAAAAAAACAATGCAAAAGCCACCCTGCCGCCGCGTTGCTGTCTACCACGCCGCGAAGGGCACACTTTCGCACAGGCCATCATCCGGAATCCGGCGGATCCGAGTCGGTTTCGTCAAAACGCGTCGCGTCCAGCTCATAAACCAATCTCCGGCATGCAGTCTGATTCGGACAGTTCCGATCCTATTTTGCAGAATTTCCACAAAATGCAACCTCCATACCGCCGCCGCGAGAATTTTTTCCTTCCGTCAACGACATCCGCCAAAAAAATTCTTGACATTTTATCCAACTAAAGCGATACGTATGGCATCTTAATACTGACATTAAATGATAATAACATATGGGAAATGTTCTGTCAAATCTTTTTGATGCTGCCATTCTCTCCCTTTATGACCGGACACTTGGACAGTCCATATGCGTATCGCACGCCTGCGCATCGTACGTCTGTGCATCGCGCGCATGCGATCACACTCCCCCGCCGCTCATGGCGTCGAGGATTTCACCGCGCGATACACGCGATACCCTTTATCCTTGTCCGCTTCTTCCACCAGGGCGAACAGCTGCTGCAGCTTGGCGAGCGCGGACGGAGCGCCCTGCTGTTTGCGGATGACGATCCACAATTCCCCTCCTTCCGTCAGCCAATCGAGGCTTTCTTCAAACAGACGGTGCACCGTTTGTTTGCCGGCCCGGATCGGCGGATTGGTGGCGATCAGCGAAAAGGGACCCTCCTTCCCACTTTTCCGCAGCTCTTCGAAACCGTCGCTCTGCAGCACCGTCACGTTCGCGATGCGGTTGCGCTCCGCATTCTCCCGTGCCAATTCCACCGCGCGTTCGTTGATGTCAATCATGGTGACGTGCATCGACGGATTCAGCTTGGCGGCGAACAAGCCGATCGGCCCGTATCCGCAGCCGACATCCAGCATCCGTTCGTGCCCGTCCAGCCGCAGATTGCGGATCAGCAGCCTGCTTCCGTAATCGACCCCATGTTTGGAAAAAACACCGGCGTCGGTCACCAGCGACAGCGTCACGCCTCGGATCGTTTCTTCGATGACGCGACGGTCGTGCGCGACCGTCGGATTGCGGTCGTAGTAATGGTTTCGATTCGCCATAGGTCCCTCCCGATGAAAGCGGCCCCCTTGACCCGCTGCGGGCCAAGGGGGCCTTGAAGCCGACGCGGCCGAAAGATTACTTCAGTTCCACTTTCGCTCCGGCTTCTTCCAGTTTCGCTTTGATGGCTTCCGCCTCTTCTTTGCCGATGTTTTCCTTGATCGGCTTCGGCGCGTTGTCGACGAGGTCTTTGGCTTCTTTCAGGCCGAGACCGGTGATTTCGCGAACCACTTTGATGACGTTGATCTTGGACGCGCCCGCATCCGCCAGAACAACGGTGAATTCCGTTTGTTCTTGGGCCGCTTCCGCCGCGCCCGCAGCGCCGCCGGCGACAACCGCCACCGGTGCGGCCGCCGTAACGCCGAATTCTTCTTCGATCGCTTTGACCAGCTCATTCAGTTCGAGCACGGTCATGCCTTTAATGGCTTCCAAAATTTGTTCCTTGCTCATGGATAAACCTCCCGATTTTTAAATGAAATTAAATCGTTGTCAAGCACGAACGGCGTCGCTTACGCCTCGGCCGCCTCGGCGCCGCCTTCCCGCTTCTCGGCGACCGCCTTGACGGCGAGCGCGAAATTGCGGACAGGCGCCTGCAGCACGCTGAGCAACATGGACAAAAGCCCTTCCCGGGAAGGCAGATTGGCCAGCGCTTTGATTTCCGCCTCGCTGACGACCCGACCTTCCACGATACCCGCTTTCAGTTTGAGCGCTTCATGCTTTTTGGCAAATTCCGACAAAATTTTCGCCGGCGCCACCGGGTCATCTTTGCTGAACGCGAGCGCCGTCGGTCCGGTCAGATGCGGTTCCAGATCGGTGAACTGCGCGGCTTCCGTCGCGCGGCGGGTCAACGTGTTTTTGATCACCTTGAACTCCACGCCGGCTTGGCGAAGCTGGCTGCGCAATTCGGTTACCTCGGCGACGTTCAGCCCGCGATACTCCGTAACCACCGTCGTGGCGTAAGTTTTCATTTTCTCCGCCACATCGGCGACAATCTGCTTTTTCTCTTCAAGCACTTTGGCGTTTGGCATCGGATTCCACCTCCTGAAATGGATTCGGTGCAACGAATTGGGCCGCGGAACAGGAAAAGCCTCCGCAGACATGCGAAGGCTTCGAACGGTTGGACGGGAAGCGCCCGTCCTGTATCGAACAACACCTCGGCAGGATATTAAGTCCGTCCGGACACCTGCTGTCTACGGTACCCATATTCGTTTTCAAAAGACATCATCCACCATAGCACGCGATCGAAATCGTGTCAATTCCCTCTCGCGCGCCCTCATGGCCGCCAAACTGCGGACGGCGTTCCTTGCGCGTCGGACGCGTTCCCGCGCCGTTTCGCGTCACACTTTGACGCGAACGCTCGGCCCCATGGTGGACGAAATGGCGACGTTCCTCATGTACACGCCTTTGGCCGCAGCCGGTTTCGCTCTTTGCAGCGCATCGAGCAGCGCCTGCAAATTTTCGACCAGCTTCTCGGCGTCAAACGACACCTTGCCGATCGGCGCGTGAATGATTCCCGCCTTGTCGAGGCGGAATTCGATTTTCCCCGCCTTGATCTCCTGCACGGCTCTGGCGACATCGAACGTCACGGTGCCGGCCTTCGGGTTCGGCATCAAGCCTTTGCCCCCGAGCAGGCGGCCGAGTTTACCGACTTCGGCCATCATGTCCGGCGTGGCGACGCAGACGTCGAAATCAAACCAGCCTTGCTGGATTTTTTGGATCAGATCCGTATCGCCGACATAATCCGCACCGGCCGCTTCGGCCTCTTTCGCCTTCTCGCCTTTGGCGAACACGAGCACGCGGCGGGTCTTGCCGGTGCCGTGCGGCAGCACGACGACTCCGCGAACGGCTTGGTCCTGTTTCTTCGGATCGACGCCGAGGCGGACAGCCGCTTCGACGGTTTCGTCAAATTTCGCTTTTGCCATCGATTTGACCAGCTGGATTGCCGCGAGCGGCTCGTAGCTGGCATCGCGGTCCACTTGCTTGGCCGCTTCCAAATATTTCTTGCCTCGTTTGGCCATGCGGTTTCCTCCTTCGTGGTGTTAGCGGATAAATCCTCCCACTTGCTTGCGGTGCATCACGCCTCCGCGATCCGCGCCGTCAGGCGCACGGCTTTGGCGGAACACCAACGATGATATGCCGGCCTGGTCGTTTCCCTGGCGCCGGCAGCCGCGTCAGTCGACGACGGTAATGCCCATGCTGCGGGCCGTTCCCTCGATCATGCGCATCGCCGCTTCCACCGATGCCGCGTTGAGGTCCGGCATTTTGGTCTGCGCGATTTCGCGCACTTTGTCCCGCTTTACGGTCGCCACCTTGTTTTTGTTCGGGACGCCGGATCCTTTTTCGATGCCGGCGGCTTTCATCAGCAGCACGGCAGCCGGCGGCGTCTTCGTTTCAAACGTGAACGAACGATCCTCAAACACGGTGATGACCACGGGGATAATGAGGCCGCTTTGATCCTGCGTGCGAGCGTTGAACTCCTTGCAAAACGCCATGATGTTGACGCCAGCCTGCCCGAGCGCCGGACCGACCGGAGGAGCCGGATTCGCTTTGCCCGCGGGAATTTGCAGTTTCACGATTTTGATGACCTTTTTCGCCATGTTGACACCTCCTTCTCCATAATGGGAAAGAGCCGGTTTATACTTTTTCCACCTGGGTATAATCCAGCTCCAGCGGCGTTTCTCTTCCGAACATATTGACGTGGACTTTCAACTTGTTCTTGTCCGCCAATATATCTTCGATCGTTCCGACGAAGTTGGCAAACGGACCGACGCGGACCCGCACGGTTTCTTTCAGCGCGAAATCCAGCTTCGGTTTCGGTTCCTCCATACCCATGTGCCTGAGAATTTGATCGACCTCATCCGGGTGCAGCGGTATCGGCTTCGATCCGGAACCCGTCGATCCGACAAATCCCGTAACGCCCGGCGTGTTCCGCACGACGTACCAGGAGTCGTCCGTCTGGATCATTTCCACGAGCACGTACCCGGGATACACTTTGCGCATGACGGACTTTTTCTTCCCGTCCTTGTTCACGATCTCTTCTTCCATCGGAACGAGCACGCGAAAAATTTTGTCCTCCATGCCCATCGATGCGACGCGCTTCTCCAAATTGGCCTTCACTTTGTTCTCATAGCCCGAATAAGTATGGACGACATACCATCGTTTTTCCATCGCCAATATCTCCTTCGGATCCTTAATCATTCGCCGAAAATCCAGCGAATTAAACCGGTAATCCCCAGATCCAGCAGCGCGAAGTAGATCGTGACAAAGAGAACCGTCACCAACACGACGATCGTGTAGGAGACCAGCTCTTTACGGTTCGGCCAGCGAACTTTCTTCAGTTCCGACCAGCTGTCTGCAATGAAACCGACGAAGGATCCAAAGCCTTGTTTGATTCTCGACAAAAATGCCACGACTGCACCTCCAGTGAGACGCTATCTGGTTTCGCGATGAAGCGTCGTGCTGTTGCAAAACTTGCAATATTTTCTCAGTTCCAGGCGGTCGGGAACGTTTTTCTTGTTCTTGTTCGTCGTGTAGTTGCGTTGCTTGCATTCCGTGCACGCCAGAGTGATGATCACGCGCATGTCTTACACCTCCCGGAAAACTTGCTGCAGAGAGCATGTGACCACACGCCGTGATCCGCTCCCGCTCTATGCCGATCCATGTCAATGTAACGGGTTTACAGGGCTACCCAAAAAACTTTATCACAACGCTTCCCCCTGTGTCAAGGAAAAGCATTTGCAGATGTGGATCGTCCGTGCCCTTTCACGGTGTAAGTGGCTGATGTTCTGATGTTCCGCTAGTTCCGCGATTTGTTTCCGACCGGCGCAACGGTTGCACGATGGATCGGTTCGAAACGGTTACTTTTCCATTATTGACCGGATCGGTCGGTATTCATACGGCTCACGATCGCTCCACCGCATCGGTTCGATCCCCCGACACAGGGAAGCTGTGAATTTCGCCCCTGACAATCGGAAATACGGGCCGATTGAAAGTGGCCGGGAAATCTAGTCGAATCATAATCGCCGAGTCTAGCCAAATCAATAATAGCCGAGGGAACCGAGGAAATGGAGCGAATACGGATGAGGATAAATCGCCGATGGAAAAAATCCGATGAATCATGACCCTGATGCCGACAATCCGATGAGGCGGAACAATGGCGCCATCGCGAAAAACGGCGCCGCTAACGGCGCCTTGAATATGCAACGCCACAATATGCGGCGCCATAATGCAAAAACGCCCGCATGGAGCGAGCGCGGCGGTTTACATCAAACCGGCGTTGCGTATTTCCAGATAGCGCTCCAGCTTCCGCTTGACCCGCTGCAGCGCGTTATCGATCGATTTCACGTGACGATCGAGATCGACCGCGATCTCCTGGTAGGATCTGCCGTCCAGATAGAGTGTCAGCACACGGCGTTCCAGATCGCTCAACAGTTCCATCATCTTGTCTTCCAGACCGCTGAATTCTTCCTTGTTGATCATCAGTTCCTCGGGATCGCTCACGCGCGTGCTGCAGATGACATCGAGCAGTGTGCGGTCGGAATCTTCGTCATAGATCGGCTTGTCCAACGAAACGTAGGAATTAAGGGGGATATGTTTCTGCCGGGTGGCGGTTTTGATGGCGGTAATGATTTGGCGGGTAATGCAAAGTTCCGCGAAGGCTTTGAATGAAGACAGCTTGTCCCCCCTGAAGTCCCGAATCGATTTGTAAAGGCCGATCATGCCTTCCTGTACGATGTCCTCCCGATCGGCGCCGACAAGAAAGTAGGACCTCGCCTTCGCCCTGACAAAATTGCGATACTTGTTGATCAAATATTCCAGCGCCATGCTGTCGCCTTCCCGGACGGCCTCGACGATGTCTTCATCCGATTTCAGTGCGTATTCGGTCATCGCCATCTCATTTGCGTCGATGTCGACCTTCAATGGAACCCCTCCGGCTGCAAGGCGTAAGCCTTTCCCCACTGCAAGATAGGACTAGTATACATGATGCTCCAGCGAAACGTCAACCAATGCAGCCAAATGTATCCAGTATTTGACGGATAAAACCTCCGGTCCACTCAAGATGCAAACCGGGGTTTCGATCCGGGCTGCTAACGTCAGGAAGGACAAACGTCCACGCCCCACCGCTTGTTCGGACGGTCCCCCATACGGAGCAGCAGCGTGCCGCCCGACGCTAGATCCGCGTGGCGGATGCGCGGCTGATGAAGCGGCATGCCGTTCAGGAACGCTTCCTGCACGTACTTGTTTTTGCCGGATACGCCTTCCGCGATGACGGTAAACGTGTTTCCGTCCGCCAGCCGGATGTCCGTCCTTTCGAACAGGGGACTGCCGATTTCATAAAAAGGTTTCCCCGGACAAATCGGGTACAGGCCGATGGCGCTGAACACGTACCAGGAAGACATCGCGCCGTTGTCCTCGTCTCCGCAAATGCCGAGCGGGGTCGCCTGGTACCACAGCTTCATGATTTGGCGCACCCTGCGCTGGGTTTTCCACGGGGACAGCGTGTAATTGTACAAATACGGAATGTGAAACGCCGGTTCGTTGCCTTGGCAGTACTGGCCGATGAGACCGGTCGCATCAGGAAACTGCCCGAGAAACCGGTATTTGGCGCCGTCGTATTGTTCGGTGAACAGCGCGTCCAGCCGTTCTTCGAATTTCCGGACGCCGCCCATCAATTCGATCAGTCCCTCGATGTCGTGCTGAACGTGAAAGCTGTAAATCCACGAATTGCATTCGGCAAAATAGTCCCTGCCGCCGAGACCGCCTCCATATTTCGGATCGAACGGTTCGATCCATTTGCCGTCCGCGGATTTGGGCGCCATGAAACCGGTCAACTCGTTGAACACGTTTCGGTAATTGCGCGCCCGCTTCATGAAATGGGCGTAATCCGCTTCGCGTCCGAGCTCGCGGGCCATCTGGGCAACGCACCAATCGTCGTACGCATGCTCCAATGTGACGGAGACGGCCTGCCGACGCTCAAACGCGTCCACTTCCGGCACCCATTCCTTCTCACCCGGTTTGAGCGCAGGGAAAAAACCTTTTTCCAGATACACCCGGTCCAGTTCGGTCAGCGGCCCGTGCACCCAGGGGAGCATTGTGACGGCCGTCGCGTTCGTTTTCATCGCTTCATACGCTTTGGCGACGTCGAAATTCCGGTACCCCTTGGCGTACGTGTCATAAATCAAGGCGGCGGTATGGTTGCCGATCATGACCGGACGGTCGCCGCCCACAAACGGAAACTGCGGCAGCCAGCCGCACTGCTCGTACATGCGGACGTACGACTGGATCATGTCCTGTTTGCGCTCCGGATCCAGAATGAGCTGCAGCGGATGCAGCGTGCGGTACGTGTCCCAGATGTTGTCCGTCACGTAAAAGTCGCGGCCTTCGCTCGCGTGGACCCGTCCGTCGTAACCGCTGTAATAATAACCGTCTTCCGTAATGTTGCTCATATTCAAGAGAGAACGGTAAAGCGCGGTGTAGAAAATCGTTCGCTCCTGTTCCGTACCGCCGTCGACCACGATACGGCCGAGCGCCCGCTCCCAATGTTCGCGGGCTGCCCGTTCCAAGTCTTCGAACGAAAAGCCGTCGAGCTCGCACCGCAAATTGCGCCGTGCCTGCTCTCCGCTGATGCAGGAGATGCCGGCGCGCACTTCCAGCTCGCCGACCTCGCCTTCCGCCCGCAGCAAGCAGCCGTCGTGACGGTCACCGGACCAACGGGCGACGATCGACACCGGTTGCGAAAATTCGAGGCGCGTATAATGAGGCGCGCCGTCCACTACCGCGAACAGGCTGACGGATTGCGAGTCCGACGACACCATCCGGCCGCCCGCCGGCCACCCGACCGACAGGGCGGCACATTCACCCGCCGCATACCGGAACCGGTACGCCGCGGACCGGCGGGAGACCGTCATCTCCGCTTCAATCTGTTCTTCTTCGAGCAGCACCCTGTAGGCGTAAGGCGTCGCCTGCTCCAAGTCGTGATCGTACATGGAGGACAGCCGCGCGGGATTCGGGTGCCCCGCGTCTTGCGTGGGCATAACAAACGCGCAGCCCGCCGTAAACCCGAAAATCCGGTCGGCCAAATACCGGTCATTCACCCCCGGCGTCGTGATCGGTTCGAGCTTCATCATGCCGTGCGGCAGGGAAACGGTCGGCGCCGTCGCCGTCAGCAAATGCCCGATCGTTCCAATATTCGGATCCACATAATCCACCGCGGTTTTCATCGTGCTTCCTCCCTTTCGCTCTCCCGAACGCAACAGGCCATTGCCGCCGCACATCGGGATCCGCTTCGTTTCCCTCGCGATCCCGGACGCATTTATCCGTTCACCGTATTCTTACCCCTTGATTCCTGTGAAATTGATCCCCTTCTCCACGTACCGCTGCGTGGCGATGAACAGCACGAGGAGCGGAATCATGGAAACGACACCGCTGGCGCTGATCCAGTTTTGCCGCACGATCCTTATGCGGCTGGTCGTATCCTGCAAGTCGTTCATCGCCACCGTAAACGTCCAGTTTTTCGGCGAGTTGGTGACAATGTAAGGCCACATAAACTCGTTCCATACGGGAATGAACGTCATGACGGCCACAATCGTGAACACAGGAACGGACATCGGCAGGACGATTTGCAGAAACGTGCGAAATTCGGACGCCCCGTCGATGCGCGCCGCCTGAAGCAGTTCGCCGGGAATTTGATCGAAAAACCCCTTGAACAAATAGATGACGAATCCCCATGCGAAATGCGGCAAAATGATCGCCCACAGCGTATCGCTCAAATGCAGGTCCTTAATAAGGACGTATTGCGGGATGAGGATCGAAACGCCGGGAATCATGATGGTCGCGAGAAAAAACATGAGCAGGACGAACTTCAGCCGGCGGCTCTCGATCAGCTGCGACAGCGCATAGCTGGCGAGGGCGGCGAAAACGAGCTGCCACGCGATGACCGTCAGCGTAATGATGACGCTGTTCAAAAAGTAACGATAAAATCCGAGCGGTCCGGCTTGTTCGAACGCCAGATGCTGCAGGCTGGCGTAGCTGTCAAACAACCTCAGCGGATTGCGCGTCTGTTTGACAGCCGTAATCGCGCCGTCGAGCACGTCGTGTTCGGCAAAAAAATCGCGGTACGCTTTCGCCAGTTCATGTTCCCCTGCGGATGTGGCAGGCTCATTGATCGGTTCGTCAATCGGCTCGCCGTCCGGACCGTACCATGTGAAATCGCTCAGGTTGCGCGATTCGATAATCGGAAGTTTCAACGCCATCAACCGGTCGTTTACGACGCGCGCGGGAACGATCGCCAGCTGGCCGACGTAAAACTGCGCGGACGTCGTCTTGGCCGCAAACAGCCGTTTCCCGTCTTTCATCCCGTTAATTATGATTTCGCCGACGTTGTCGTTGATGAGCGCCGCCCACGGAAACCAGATCGCCTCCATCGCTTCTTTCTTGTAGTATTCGACGTCCGTTTCGCCGACATCGGAATAGTCGATCGTCACGGTGAGCGAATGGGGCACTTTGGGAATAAATTGCGGCGTCGGCGAGTCGATCGACACGTTGTCCATGACGGAAGTGAGAAGCAGCCAGACGAGCGGCAGCGTGCCAAACACAATGAACAGAACGGTGACCATATAGGAAGTGACGTTTAGGCCTTTTTCTCCCTTCTCGACGATTCGGCTCGCTTTCATTCGATCATTGCTCCTTTTCCAATTTGAACTGAATCGTGGTCAAAATGGCGATGACGACAAACATGAAAAAGGAAAGCGCAGCCGACATGCCGAAGTTTGCCTGTTCAAACGCCGAGCGCTGGATGAGCAGGGATACGACCAAGGAAGCGTCCGCCGGCCCGCCCTGCGTCATGATATAGATGTTGTCGAAAGCGAGAAGCGCCCCGGACATGAAACTGACGAACTGGATCAGAATGACGAAGCGAATGTGGGGCATCACGATAAAAAACAGGCGTTTCCACGGTCCGCATCCGTCGATTTTGGCGGATTCGAACAATTCCGCCGGGATCGACCGGATCGCGGCGTAATAGAGCAGCACGCCGATTCCGCCGCTGGCGAAAAAGCCGGGCAGCACGATCGCAAACTTGGTCATCGCCGGGTCGTTCAGCCATCCGTAAGGACCGAGGCCGACTTTGCCCAGCAGGTAATTGAACAATCCGCGGTCCGGATTGTACATCCATTTCCACAGCAGGGCGCCGGCCACGACGGGCAGCACGGCCGGAATCTGATACATGACCCTGAAAAAGGCGTTGGCACGCCGGATTTGGCTCAGGAACAGCGCCTGCACGATTGGCACCCAAAACGTGACCGCCACCGAGAGCAAAAACATGATCATCGTGTTTTTCATCGCCACCCAGAACGTCGACGATTTCAAAAACACGAGATAATTGCCGAGTCCGACGAATCTTCCCGGCGGATGCACGATGTTGTAATTGAACAGACTGATGTGAAACGCCGAGTAGATCAAATAATACTTAAAAACGATAAATACGATCACGGACGGCAGCAGGAAGAGAATCGGCGTCCAGCGGATGCGGGACCGTTTCCGGATCTGCAGATTTCCTCCTCTTGGTGCCGCGCCGTGCCGACCGGTTCCGGTCGACATCCCCTTCACCACCTTGACAGCATAAAGTCGGGATTTCACGGAAGAAATCCCGACTTGCCTTTGCAATTATTGCGTATTGCCGCTCAGCACTTCCTGGTTGTATCGATCCGCGACTTCCTTCTGGGCGAGTTCCTGTGCGGCTTCCAATTCCGCGCGCGGATCCGCGTTTTCGTCCAGCAGCACTTTTTGAATCGCCTTCACGACATAAGGGGTCAGCTGGCCTTTGAGGAAGTATTCCAGTTGCACGTTCTCGGACGCCTTGTTGATGGCGTCGATGACATCGGCCGGCATGCTGCCCGCATACTTCGTCATATCGACATCCGTCCTGACCGTCAGCGGATTGACGCCGAGCCCGTTGTCGACTTGGAACTGCAGGGTTTGCTCCACGACGTCTTTCGACATCATGAACATGATGTACTCAAACGCGGCCTCCCGCTGTTCCGGCGTCGCCGTCGGGCTGATGGCCCAGAAGCTGCCGCCCGTTTGCGCGGGACCGACGCCGGCGGGACCCACAGGGTAAGGCGCGAATCCGATGTCTTCCGGATTCATTCCGTTGGCGACGAATCCGTAAAACTGGTCGGACGCGCCGAGGATCATCGCCGTCTTGCCCGTATAGAAATCTTTACTGTTTTCATCATAGGATTGCAGCACGTTGCTCTGTACGATTTTGTGCGTCCATTTCAAATCTTTGTAAAACTGCAACGCGGTGACGGCTGGCTCCGACGCGAACATCAGCTTGACGGTGCCGTCGGGCTGCCGTTCGGTCAAATCGCCGCCGGCCTGCCAGACGTAATACTCGAAATGCCAGTCCGCCCAGTCCATGCCGAGGATGTCGAAACCGATCGTTCCCGGGTTCGCGGCCATGACTTTTTTGGCCGTTTCCACAAACTCGTCCCACGTTTTGGGCGGTTCCGCGATCCCCGCGTTGGCGAACAGCTTTTTGTTGTAGTACAATCCCGTGGCGTACATGTCGTTCGGAACGCCGTAAATGCGGCCGTCCTTGGTAACGACGCTCAACGCGCCTTCATTGAAGTTTCCTTTTTCCGGGTGATCGTCGAACAAATCCGTGATGTCCGCCACGATTCCGGACTGGATGTAAGTCGGCGCGTCCGGATAGCTCGGCCGGAAAACGGTCGGCTGCTCGCCGCCGGCGACGGCCGCCATGAATTTTTCCCTTGTCTGCGTTTCGTCGGCATGGATGACCTTGATGTGAGGATACGCCGCATCGAACGCCGCAAAAATCTCTTCTTTTACCGCCCGCAGCGGAGAATCCGGCGCCGGTTTGTCCCACACCGTAATCTCGACGGTTTTCGGCTGCTCCCCATTTTGTTCCGTCTTCTTTTCGTTTCCGGCCGCGTTGCCGCCGCTGCCGCCGCCGTTGTCGGCTTTCGATCCGCAGCCCGCTGCAAGCGACGCGACGAGCGCCAAAATCATGAGCGCGATCCATCCCCTACGTTTGCCCTGTTGCGGTTTCATTCCCGAACCTCCCGTGTTGTGGTGGTGTTGCCGGGTTTTATTGTAACGGCGCGGAAGGGCGGTTGGAATGGAAAACCTCAACCGATCGAATACGAAAATTTTAACCGTTCCGCGGTTCCATATGCTGCAGCCGATATTGGACCGGCGTTTTTCCCGTCGATTTGCGGAAGACGCTGCTGAAGTAAGCGGCATCGGAAAATCCGACCAGCTCGGCGATTTCCTGGATTTGCAGGTCCGAACCGAGCAGCAGGTTTTCCGCCTTGCGCATCCGCCGGTTCGTCACATACTGGATAAAACTTTCCTTAAACTTTTCTTTGAACCGCCGCGAGAAATAATTCGGATGGATGTAAAAGCGTTCCGCAATGGACTGCAGGCTGAGCGGTTCGTGCAAATGGGCGTCGATGTACCGTTTGATTTCTTCCAGAATGTCGTAGTCGGGCGCCAGGCGCAATGTGCGGATATGCTCGATCAGCGTCCCGGTCGCATCGGCAAGTTTGTCCGCAATGTCTTCCAGGCGGTCGACGCCGTGCAGCCAGGAAAGCCAATCGTCGATTTCTCCGATGACCCATTCCGGCGCGCGGGTTTGAATCAACAAATACTTGCGGTAAAGCAGGTGGAGATCGACGCAGAAACTTTCCAAATGATGAAAAGTTGCGTTTTCGCGCCGCACGATTTCGTCCAGCCGACCGTTCAGCCATGGGATGATGGCGTGGGAATGGCAGTCGTTCAAAAGGCGAAACAACATTCGTTCGTCGTCATCGGACAGCACGGAGCTTTCGACGTGTCCGCCGGCCGGCGCCGGCAAAAACACCCGGTTGCGCCCGCGAAGGATTTTGTCGCGCAAAGCCTGCTTCGCCTGCTGGTACGATTGGTGAAGGTCGGCTGCGCGTTTGACCGGCGATCCGATGCCGACGGTAACATCAAACTTGAAATAGCGTTGGAATCCGTCCGCCCATTGCGCAACATCACGTGCAATTTCCCGCACGTCGATCTGCTGCCGTTCCCCCAGCACGCAAATCCATTCCCGTTCGTACACCGCATGCTGAAACAGGATGCTTCGCCGGCCCTGCGGCAACTCCGTGTAAGAAAGCGCGTTCGCAACGGCGTATTGAAGCAGCGTTTCGTCGCCGGCCTGAAACGAACGGTACGGCAGCCGGGGCAGTTCGATTTCGAACACGATCACGGCAAACTCTTGGCTGTCGGCCAACAGCGAGGCCAGCTCGTCGTCGTGCCGCGCGGCGCCGCCGTCGATGTCGGCTTCCTGTTCGATCCATTTGGTGAGCAGCCGTTCCCGGCTTTGATCGTCGTTCAGCTTCCGGAGCCGGTTTAGTTCGGTGTACAGTGTCGATTGCCGGCGGGATTCTTCCACTTTGTCCATGATCCGCACGAGGCAAGCGCGAAGCTCATCGTGCTCCACCGGTTTCAGCAAGTAGTCCACAACGCCGTACTGAATGCCCCGCTTCGCGTATTCAAACTCTTCGTACCCGCTGACGATGACGAACTGCACCCGATGACCGCGGTTTTTCGCCTCGCGGATGAAGTCGAGTCCGTCCATCTCCGGCATTTTGATATCCGTAATGACGACATCAGGTTTCATTCGTTCCAGCACGAGGAGTCCTTCCCGTCCGTTTTCCGCCTGGCCGATCTCCTCCATCGGCAGGCCGAACCTTTCGACAATCCGCGCGATGCCTTGCCTGAGCAGCGGTTCGTCATCCACGATCAACAGTCTCATGTCCATCCCCCTCCGCTTCAATTCTTCTGAGTTCGACGATGACTTCCGTCCCTTCGCCGTCTTGGCTCCGAATCGACAACCCGTACTCCGGCCCGTAAAACAGTTGGATCCGCTGGGCGACGTTCAATAGCCCGATCGAGGAACCTTGCGGGCGGGCGGTGCGCTGCGGCTGGCCGTGATTCAGCTCCCGCCGCAAGCGCGATATCACTTCCGGCGGAATCGGCGGACCGTTGTTCCAGATCGACACATACAGGCGGCCGTCCGGATCTTCCCAAGCCTTGATGCGTAGCTCGCAGCTCGCGGACATACGGTCGAAAGCGTGCACGAAGCAGTTTTCGATCAACGGTTGAAACAGCAGTTTCGGCACGCGCAAGTCATGCAGGCGTTCGGGCACGTCAATGGCATATTGGAAGCGGTCTCCGTATCGCTGCTGCTGAATGTACAAATACAGTTCCGCCTGCCGAATTTCCGATTGCAGACTGGACACGCGGTCGGCGCTGATGCTGTATCGGAACATTTTGGCGAGGGCGCGGCTGATCCGGCTTATGCGGTCGTCCTCGTGCAGGACGGCCAAACTGTCGATCATGCCCAGCGTGTTGTACAGGAAATGCGGATTGATTTGGGACTGCAGCGAACGGAGTTCCGCTTCCTTTCGGCCCAGATCCGTTTCGTAAACTTTTTGGATCAACGATTTGATTTCTTTCGTCATTTGGTTGAACCGGTGGATGATATACCCGATCTCGTCCATCGAATGAACCGGAAGGATCAAGTTGTAATCGCCGTTTTCCACAGCATGGATGCCTTTTTTGAGCATTTTGAGCGGATTGAGAATGCGGGAAGAAAGCAAGCTGGCGACGAGCATGCCGCCCAGGAGCGCCAGCACGCCGATCAGCACGATGTTCCGGGCGAGCACGTTCACTTCCGACAATAAAGCGTCGACTTCCGCCGAACCGACCAGCACCCAGGACGTTTTCGCCAGCGCGTGAGACACAAACAGCATCTTTTCGGTTTTGTAGCGGCTCCACCGGATATGGTCATGCGGTTCGTCGGACGCCGGCAAGCCTTCCAGCCGCGTGCCGATCATCGCGGGATCCGCGGCGACCATGATCCGGCCGGTCTCGGCATCCGCCAAATAAAACTGCAGCGATTCTTCCTTTCCGATGCCGGCCAGCCATTCGCGCAAGTAATCGTAGGACAGCTGGATCATGAGCACGCCGACGATCGGAGATTGTCTCGAGACGAACCGGATGTCCTTTACCGCCTGCACATAGGTCAGCGTATTGGCCTGCCGTCCGGTTTCCCGGTCGAACGCGATGGAAGATACCCAAGCGCCTTTCCCGTTGTTCGCGATCGCAATCGACTTCATTTCCTCAAAATCGACAACCTCGGTGCTGTTGATATTGCCTTTGATCAATCGGTTGCCTTCCAGCTGGGTCACGACAAAAAACTCCACTTCGGGATGATCGGTGACGAATTGGCTGAAATTTCCCGAAAATTCATTGTAGGCGTTCAGGTCGGAACCGAGCGTCATGACAAACTTCTGGAACCGCTGATCGGCGAAATAATTCCACGCCGTGCTGCTGATGTTCGCCATTTGGGTTTCCAGTTTCGAAGCGGACTGGGCGTTCAGCATTTCGATTTTGCTGACTTCCCGGGTTTTGACATACGAAGAAGTTTGAATGTAGTAGTAGAGGACGATCGTGAAAACGGTACCGAAAATGATGGCAAAAAAAGAAAAGAGTACCCTACGGAACAAGGACTGCATGAGGAAGGCGCGCCCGTCTTGAACGGCTTTCCGGACCGCGTCGGACATCGAATGCGGCATGTTTGGCTAGACCCCTCCCTGGAACAAAATGAAAAAAACCCTCGGCTGCGCAGCAAAGGGTCTTTGTTTGTTCGTATTGATGAACTCTATTATATAATGCTGGACGGTTTCATCCAACATGAAATTCTTAACATTCGGCCATGAAAAAATGAACATCCGCAGGCCGCAATGCTCCTAAAACGCCGCGCCGCCTCTACGCCTGCCTACGTTTCGCCTCTCCTCCATCGTTCGAACAGATCGCGAATGTCGTCGTCCAGCCGCGCGTCGAATGTGTTGCGGGAGTCGACGGCGGCATTCCGGCGAATCCGCTGGGATATTTGGCGGCGGTTTTCTTCGATCTGGTACAGCAATTCCCGCGCCGACAGGCGGAGCGCGCCTTTGCCGAACACGACGCGCTGCTCGACATGATCCGACGTGGCGACATACACTTTGGCCGCCCCGCCCGAAAGCTGCGACACGAGCCGTTCGATGCATTCGTCCGCGGTTTCCTTTTCCCGCGTATACAGCACCTCGATCCGGCTTTGGCGCAGCCTCGCGCCGAGTCCGGGCACCTGGTGCGCGTCGAACACGAGCAGCACTTTCCGGCCCGTAAATCCTTGATACTCCGCGAGCATGTCGATCAACCGGTCGCGCGCGGCCTCCAGATCCTGTTCGGCCAACTCGCGCAGCATCGGCCAGGCGCCGATCATGTTGTAGCCGTCCACGATCAAAATGTCCCGGATCATGCGTCCACGCCGCGCCTTCCCTCAGCGCAGCCGGCGCTGGCGTACGGCTTCATACATCATGATTCCGGCCGCGACGGACGCATTCAGCGACGCGATGCGCCCGTACATCGGAATCCCGGCCTCCAAGTCGCACGTTTCCCGCACCAGGCGGCCGATGCCTTTGTGCTCGTTGCCGATCACCAGCGCGACCGGTACGGTGAGATCGATGTCGTGGATCGTCCGTTCCGCGCCGCCGACGGCGGCCACCGTCCAAATCCCTTCGCGCTTCAGCCGTTCGATCGTCTGCGCGATGTTCGTCACCCTCGCCACCGGCACGTGCTCGACCGCGCCGGCGGACGTTTTGGCGACGGTGGCGGTCAACCCGACCGATCTCCGTTTCGGAATGACGACGCCGTGAACGCCCGCGCATTCCGCCGTGCGCAGGATGGAGCCGAGGTTGTGCGGATCTTCGATTTCGTCGAGCACGACGAGAAACGGCGCTTCCCCGCTGTCGGCCGCCGCGCGCAAGATGTCGTCCAACTCCGCGTAGCCGTAAGCCGCCGTCTGCGCGACGACGCCCTGATGGCGCACGCCCGGCGCCAGCTGGTCGAGCTTGCGCTTGTCGACCCGCTGCACCGGTACGCCGGCCTGTTTCGCTTCCGCCGTCAGCGCCGCCAACCCCGATGTGCCGGGCGAGTCCGCCACGTAAATTTTGTGCAGCGCTCTCCCGGACCGCAGCGCTTCCAGCACGGCATGCCTGCCGCCGATATACTGTTCCATGTTGGCTTCGTTCCTCCGATCGCTGTCATTGCCGTTCCGGGACTTCCCGATCGTCCCGTTCGCGGGCTTCCAAACATTTTTGCAGCAGTTCGTTCAGCCGGCCGGTTTGGCCGGTGAAATACAAATATCCGACCAGGCATTCGAGCGCCGTGCTGTGGCGGTATTCCTGAACGTCCGCATGCCGCGGCGCCGCGCCGGATTTGGCGTTGCGGCCGCGCTTGACGACCTCCGCCTCCTCCTCGGTCAACAGCGGCGCGATCGCCCGCAGCGCCGCGGCCTGCGCTTCGGCGGACACGAACCTGACGGCCGCGCGGTGCAGATGGTTCGGACGATGGTTGCTGCGGGAAATCAAATATTGACGGACAAACAGTTCGTACACGGCGTCGCCGGCGTAAGCGAGCACCAGCGGATGCAGCTGGCGCGCCTCCTTGGCCGGTTCATGCGGAAACAGCGGCGCTCCCACGAACCCTCTCCTCACTTTCTGCGCCAGCGCACACCTTGCGGCGTGTCCTCCAGCACGATGCCCTTCGCCAGCAGGAGATCGCGGATTTCGTCGGCGCGCTTCCAGTTTTTCAACCGCCGCGCTTCCGACCGTTCCGCAATGAGCCGCTCGATGTCCTCGTCCAGCATTTCCTCCCGTTGTTCCGGCACGATGCCGAGAATGTCGCCCGTTTCGCGCAGCGCGGACAAAAACCGCTCGAGCGTCGCCGTATCCGTCACTTCGTGCTGCAGGTACGCATTCGCCTCGGCGACCAGATCGAATACGGCGGTAACGGCGTCGGGCGTGTTGAAATCGTCCTGCATTTTCTCATGGAAGCGGCCGACCGCCTCCTCGATACGCTGCACGATCTCGCGATCGCGCTCCCGAATGATCGGATTCGTCACCGCCGCCTTCAGACGGTGTTCCAGGCTGCGCACGCAGTTCGCGATGCGCGCCACGCCCTGCTCCGCTTGCCGCACCGTTTCCTCGGCATAATTCAGCGGGCTGCGGTAATGCGCGGACAGCATAAAAAAACGCAGCGCTTCCGGCGAATGTTTGGCGAGCAGATCGCGGACATTGATGCTGTTGCCGAGCGATTTCGACATTTTTTCGTGATTGATGTGTATGTAACCGTTGTGCATCCAGTACCGCGCCAACGGTTTGCCGTGCAGCGCTTCGGACTGCGCGATTTCGCACTCGTGATGCGGAAATTGCAGATCGTGGCCGCCACCGTGAATGTCAATCGTCTCGCCCAAATATTTTTCCACCATCGCGGAGCATTCGATGTGCCAACCGGGCCGACCTTCGCCCCAGGGGGACGTCCAATGGATTTCTCCCGGTTTCGCCTGTTTCCACAGCACGAAATCCTGCGGGTGCTCTTTGCGTTCGTCCACTTCGATGCGCTTGCCGTACTGCAGCTCTTCGAGGTTTTGATGCGACAGTTTTCCGTATTCCGGAAAACGCGGGGTGCGGAAAAACACGTCCCCCCCGCTTTCATAGGCGTAACCTTTCTCCACCAGTTTTTCGACAAAACGGATAATTTCCGGCATCGTCTCCGTGACGCGCGGGTTGTGGTCCGCTTTTTTCAGCCGCAGCCCCTTGGTGTCCTCGTAAAACGCCGCGATGAATTTGTCGGCGACCTCGGGGACGGACAGCCCGGTATCCTGCGACTTTTTGATCAGCTTGTCGTCCACGTCGGTGAAATTTTGCACGAACGTGACGTCGTAACCGATCGCTTCCAGATAGCGGTGTACCACATCAAAAAAGATCAGCGGCCGCGCGTTGCCGATGTGGATGTAATCGTACACGGTGGGGCCGCACACGTACATTTTGACTTTGCCCGGTTCCAACGGTTCGAATTTCTCCTTGCGCCGGGTCAGGGTATTAAACACATGAAGGGTCATTGGCCTTGATTCCTCCGTTTGCTTTCAACTGTTCGATCTCCGCCTCGAGCTCGCCGATTTTTTGCATCAGCGCGTCGATATCCCGCTGCAGACCGCTGCACACCTCAATGATCGGGTCGGGCAGATCGTGGTGATCGAGTTTGTTGACGCGGACGCCGTTCATCCTCACGATGCGCCCGGGATTGCCGACGACCGTGCTCCCGGGAGGCACTTCCCTGAGCACCACGGCGTTGGCGCCGATGCGCGAATTGTCGCCGACCTTGAACGAACCGAGCACCTTCGCTCCGGAACCGATGACGACATTGTTGCCGATCGTCGGGTGGCGTTTGCCTTTTTCCTTCCCGGTGCCGCCGAGCGTGACGCCTTGATAAATGACGACATCATCGCCGATTTCGCACGTTTCCCCGATGACGACGCCCATGCCGTGGTCGATGAAAAACCGCTTGCCGATGCGGGCTCCCGGATGGATTTCGATGCCGGTGAAAAACCGGCTGATCTGCGAAATGACTCGCGCGACGCCGTACCATTTCCATTTGTAAAATTTATGCGCTATCCGGTGCGCCCACAGCGCGTGCAAACCCGAGTAGGTCAGCACGACTTCCAGCACGCTGCGCGCCGCCGGATCGTTGTCGAATACGGCCTGGATATCCGATCTGATCGTGCGAAACATGTGTCAGCACCCCCCAAATAAAAAATCTCTGCAGCCTTCGCTGCAGAGACGCCATAGACGCGGTTCCACTCTGCTTGAATTTCCCGGTCCGGATCCCGCAGCATCGTCGCTCCCGCTCCCCGCATGACGCCGCCTGCGATTCGCCTGCCCGCGAAACATGGCGCAGACGAAAAACGCTGGCCGCACGCGCAAGCGTGTCCGCCGGACGCTTTCGGACGGAAATTCCCCTCGTTCGGCCCGTAACGCAGGCCATGCGGCGAAACCTACCGCGATCGGTTCAGTCCCGCGGCTCACAGGCGCACTTCCGGGCAAGGGGAATGGACGACTCTCAGCCGGCCGGTTTCAAATGCCGGTCGTCCTCTCTGGGATTCCCTTCTTGCGCGTACTTCTCCTGATCGCAGCCGTTCAAATGCTTCAGCTTCACATCATTTTCGGGAACGCCCAAAGCGCCCCGCCATGCCCTTAGTATAGCGAATAACCGTGTGCTTGACAATCGAGACCAAAGGCCGCCGTCCCGCGCCGCCTCATTTCCACGCTTGCAGCCGCTGAAGCAGCTTGTCTCTCCCGAGCAGCGCCAGCGTTTCGTTCAGGTCGCGGCCGTGCGTCTGCCCGGTGACGGCCGCGCGGATCGGCATGAACAGCTGTTTGCCTTTGGCGCCGGTTTCCTTCTGCACTTCCTTGATCAAACCTTTGCACGCTTCGGCGTCGAACGGGCCGCTGTATTCCGCCAGCTTGCCGCGGAAGGCGGACAACACCTGCGGCACCTGCGGCTCGTCGAGCACGGCGCGCGCTTCCTCGTCGTACTCCAGCCGTTCGACAAAAAACATGTCCGTCAATCCGACAATATCCGACGCGCATGTCAGCTGCTCCTGATACAGCGCCACGAGTTTTTCCGCCCACGCTCGCGTCTCCGCGTCGAGCGTCTGAGGCAGGCGCCCCGCTTTCTGGAGATGCGGAATCGCCAGTTCGGCGATTTTGCGCGGTTCGGCCTGCTTGATGTAGTGATTGTTCATCCAGCTCAGCTTGTTCGTGTCGAACACCGCCGGGCTTTTGGACAGACGGCGCGGATCAAAGATGCGGATCAGTTCTTCCCGCGTGAATATTTCTTCCTCTCCGCCCGGTGACCAACCGAGCAGGGCGATGAAATTGAACATCGCCTCCGGCAAATAGCCGAGATCGTGGTATTGTTCGATAAACTGCGTGATCGATTCGTCCCGTTTGCTCAGCTTTTTGCGTTGTTCGTTGACGATGAGCGACATGTGGCCGAAGCGCGGCGGCGTCCAGCCGAACGCCTCGTAGATCATGAGCTGGCGCGGCGTGTTGGAAATGTGTTCTTCGCCCCGCAGCACGTGCGAAATTTCCATCAGATGGTCGTCGACCGCCACCGCAAAGTTGTAGGTGGGAATGCCGTCCTTCTTGACAATGACGAAGTCGCCCATTTCGGCCGTGTCGAACGAAACTTCCCCTTTGACCAAATCGTCAAACGAATACGTCTTTCCTTCCGGCACCGCGAACCGGACGCTCGGCGTTCTGCCTTCCGCCTCCAATTTCCTTCGTTCCTCGTCGGTCAAGTGCCTGCATTTGCCGGAATACCGGGGCGTTTCGCCGCGGGCGGACTGCTCCTCCCGCTCCCGCTCCAGCTCTTCTTCCGTACAATAACAACGGTAAGCAAGTCCGCGGTCCAGCAATTCCTGCCAGTATTGGCGGTAAATGTCCAGCCGGTCCGTCTGCCGGTACGGGCCGAACGGGCCGCCGATGTCGACGCTCTCGTCCCATTCGATCCCGAGCCATTTCAGAAAACGCAGCTGATTGTCCTCGCCGCTCTCCACATTCCGCTTCAAATCGGTGTCCTCAATGCGGACGATAAACGTTCCGCCCGTGCTGCGCGCATACAAATAATTGAACAGCGCGGTTCTGGCGCCGCCGATATGCAGATGCCCCGTCGGGCTCGGCGCGTAGCGCACGCGGACGGGCGTGCCCGCCGCGTTGGCGGACGCCGCAGCGTTCGCCGGTTCGGCGGCCGTTTCATAGTTCGTTTGCTTCATGCCGGCTACCTCCGAATGGTTATTTCCAGTATTGCCAATTCAAGCTTTGGTCAGACAGACGACCGCCATCGCGGCGACGCCCTCTTCGCGTCCGACAAACCCGAGCCGCTCCGTCGTCGTCGCCTTCACATTGACGCGCGACGTCTCCGAGTTCAGCAGACGAGCGATCTTTTCGATCATTTGCGGAATGTACGGCGCCATTTTCGGGCGCTGCGCCAAGATGGTGCAGTCGAGATTGCCGAGCGCGTAGCCCCGCTCCTCGGCCAGCTTCCATACGGCCGCGAGCAGTTCGCCGCTGTCCGCGTCCTTATAGGACGGGTCGGTGTCGGGAAAATGTTTGCCGATATCGCCTTCGCCCAGCGCGCCGAGGATCGCGTCCGCCACCGCGTGCAGCAGCACGTCGGCGTCCGAGTGTCCGAGCAGCCCGCGCTCGAACGGGATGTCCACCCCGCCGATGACACACCGCCGCCCTTCCGCAAACTGGTGAACGTCAAAACCTTGGCCGATGCGGAACATGGCGTTGCCCCCTTTATGTATCGATAATCCGCCGAATGACGGTTCCCCGGAAGTACCGCCGGACCGCCCGGACAATCCGGCCTGATCGGCCGACCTGCCGGACCGCTTCAGCGGGCGGCCGGTCGAAAGGTTCTCCGCCTCGATTGCCAGCCGTTCCGCCATGGCGAAGTCTTCCGGCGTCGTAATCTTGAAATTGCGGTCATCGCCCGCCACGACGCGGACGCGCTCGCCAAGACGCTCGACCAGAGAAGCGTCGTCGGTGCCCGCATATCCGTCGCGCAGCGCCTCTTCATGCGCGCGCCAAAGCAGTTCGAACCGAAACGCCTGCGGCGTCTGCACCGCCCACAGACTCGACCGTTCCGGCGTCTCCTCGACAAAGCCCGCGGAGTCCGCGCGCTTGACCGTATCTTTCACCGGCACGCCCGGCACCGCCGCGCCGCATTCCCGCGCCGCCGTCTGGACGCGGCGGATCAATTCCGCGGACACGAACGGCCGCGCCGCGTCATGCACCATGACCCATTCCGCGCGCCCGGACAGCGCCGAGATCCCGGCACGTACGGATTCCTGCCGGTCCCTTCCGCCCGGCACGACCGCCGTCACCTTGCGCAGCCCGTATTCCGCGGCTTCGCGCCGTATCCGTTCGACCTCGTCCCGGGGCACGACGACGACGATTTCCGCCGTTTCCTCCATGCGGTCCATCACTGCCGCGCCGTGCACCCAGACCGGTTTGCCGCCCAGCGGAAGAAACTGCTTGCTCACCACAGAACGCATGCGCGTCCCGCGGCCCGCGGCGACGATCACCGCAACCCAACCGCTCTTTTGCGTCACATCATTTCGCACCATCGTCCATGCCTTTCTGCCGTTTCCCATTGTCGCGGCCCATGGATTCGTCCATATCCATCATCATACCCGGCGGCAAACCATCCTTCAATCCCGACGCCGTCTGCGCTGCGGATCGACCGCCGCCGTGCGTCAAGCCGCGTCGGAAACGGCGAAATTCGCGCCGCCGCCTCGAACGCATGTCGGATCGTCTCCGTAAGGCCGTCGTTCAAATATCCGCCGTGTTGCCCGATCACCGGACTATCGTTCCCTGCGTCCGTTTCCTATGATAACGCACCGCGCGCAAAAAAAACATACCTGTCCGGGGGATCGGACAGGTATGCGTCCTCGTGTTCCATGCTTCGCGCGGCAGGCTACAGCGCTTTTTCCAGCAGCTTCGGTTTGGCAAAAATCATTCGTCCGGCCGACGTCTGCAGCACGCTGGTCACCAGCACCTCGATCGTGCTGCCGATGTATTCGCGCCCGCCCTCCACCACGATCATCGTGCCGTCGTCGAGATAAGCGATACCTTGGCCGTATTCCTTTCCGTCCTTGATGACGTGTACCGGAATTTCCTCACCGGGCAGCACGACCGGCTTGACGGAGTTGGCCAGATCGTTGATGTTCAGGACGGACACTCCCTGCAGTTCGCAAACTTTGTTCAGGTTGAAATCGTTGGTGATCACCTTCGCCTGCAGCGCTTTGGCCAGGCGAACCAGTTTGCTGTCCACTTCCGTAATGTCCTCGAAGTCGCCCTCGTAGATGAGCACTTTGACGTCGAGTTCCTTCTGGATTTTATTCAAAATGTCCAGGCCTCTGCGGCCGCGGTTGCGCTTGAGCAAATCGGACGAATCGGCGATATGCTGCAGTTCCTCCAGCACAAATTCGGGGATGACCAGCGTCCCTTCAATAAATCCGGTCTTGCAAATATCCGCGATTCTGCCATCGATAATGACACTCGTATCGAGAATTTTATGGTCGCGCGTCGAAGGTTCCGGTTCCGCGGCGGGCGCGGTTGCGGGAGATTTCCAGCTGGCGGCGATCCGGTTCCAATCCGCGTTTTTGCGGTATCCGAACCGGAAACCGACCGAGCCGAACACGACGGACACGAAGAGCGCCAATGCCGCCCCGGCCTCTCTGGAAAACAGCAGCAGCGGATAAACCGGTATCGAGATCGCGAGACCCGCCAGCATAAACAGCAAGCCCGGGATCATGCGGGAATCCGGAATGCGGGCCAACCGGTCCACCACGGCGTCGAGCGATGCGGAAGCGTATTTGACGACGCCGGCGCCGGCCGCGAACCCCAATGCCGCTCCGGCCAAGGCCGCCAATTGGACGATGCCGCTCACATCCGGCAAGAGCGCGTTTCCGAAAGGCGTTCCCGCCAAATGGTAGCACACAGCCGCAGCCACGGCGGATGTCAACAGCTGCACGATTTTTTTCAACGTTGTTTGCACCTCCTTCGGCATGATGGTGGGTTCATTTACCAGTATGTCCAATGCCTC
>Ga0207866_1000395_pt1 | contig 65772 bp, 67 predicted proteins | sample HigsolmetaAR203D_FD_184835 | JGI IMG/M metagenome (GOLD analysis project Ga0207866, IMG submission 184835) | Ionic liquid and high solid enriched microbial communities from the Joint BioEnergy Institute, USA - AR20-3-D (SPAdes) (version 2) ...
AGGGCGCGCACCGCGGCGGTGAAGCGGCGTGCGCGCCCGCTTTCCCGCCCGTGGACGCACGTACGCACAGCACTTTGGACAACGCGCCGGCCGCTGCGCCCGGACTGGAACGCACGCGCGCGGCGCTGAAGACGCTGCTGCTGCTCGCCATCCTGCTGCCGGTACTGTTCTTCACCGGCTACGCTTGGCAGAGCTACCGGGACGCAGACGCGGCCGTACGGGACGAAGTCGAACGCCTGGCCTATGTGGCCGAGGAACACGCGCTCAAGGTGTTCGAGATCAACGAGCAGCTCATCCAGCGCTTCCTGGCGCTGGTGAACGATCGCAGCGACGAACGCATCCGCGCCGAACAGGCCGCCTATCACGCCGAGCTCTCGCGCATCGCCGCCGACATTCCGCATCTGTCCTCGATCAACATTTTCGATGTCAACGGCGCGATGCTCGTGAGCAACCGTTTCTATCCCGTGCCGGCGCAACTGAACATCGCCGATCACGAGGATTTCAAGTTCCATCGCGAGGGGCGCGGACCGGTGTACGTCTCTCCGGTCTACGAGGGGCGCGCGACCGGTGTGCCGGTGTTCAGCATCAGCGTGGCGCGGCGCGGCCCCGGCGAAGTCTTCCGCGGCATGGTGAGCATCACCCTGCGCCCGGATTACTTCAGCGAGTACTACCAGCGCCTGACGCAGCATGCCGACGGCGCGGCGATCGCGTTGCTGCACGCCGACGGCAGCCTCATCGCCCGCTATCCGCCTGCCAAGGTGGGCAAGCAACTGGGCGGTCCCTTCGCGGAACGCATCCGCGCCGGACAGTTCGCGGGCAGCGCCGAATACGTCTCGTCGGTGGACGGCCTGGAACGCTACGGCATCTATCGCCAGATCGGCGCCTATCCCATCTACCTCGCGACCAGCTACGCGCGCGAGGCGTGGCTGTCGCGCTGGTATGAACGCGCCGGCGTCGTGGCAGGCTTCACCTTCGTCCCCAGCCTGGCCTTGTGCGTGATCCTCGCCATCGCGCTGCGGCGCCTGCAGCGCGAGGAGGAGGGCTGGAATCAGTGGCGCGCGGAGGTCACGCAGCGCCAGGCGATGGAGATGGCCTACAAGCAGGCGCGCCGCCTGGAGGCGCTCGGCCAATTGACCGGCAGCGTGGCGCACGACTTCAACAACCTGCTCATGGTGGTGTCCACCAGCACCATGCTGCTGCGCCGTCGTCTCGCGGGGCGCGAGGACGTGGAACAGCCGCTCGGCGCGCTGGAGCGCTCGCTCGAAGCCGGCAAGCGCCTCACGCGGCAGCTCCTCGCCTTCTCGCGCAAGCAGCCGCTGCGGCCGGAGGTGCTCGACGTGCCCGCGCAGATGAACGAGTTCCTCGAGCTCGTGCGCGCTTCGCTCGGCAGCCGCATCGTGCTGCAGCTCGACGTCGATCCGGCGACCAAGCCCGTTTACGCCGACGAGGGCGAATTCGAACTGGCGACGCTCAATCTCGCCATCAACGCGCGCGACGCCATGCCCGAAGGCGGAACCCTGTCGGTGCATGCGCGTAACGTGCAACTGGACGGCAGCGGCCCCAAGGGGCTGCGCGGCGAATTCGTCGCCATCACCTTCGAGGACACCGGCCAGGGCATTCCCGAAGCGAATCTGCGCCACGTGTTCGAACCCTTCTTCACGACCAAGGCGCCGGGGCGCGGCACGGGGCTGGGACTCGCGCAGGTTTACGGTTTCTGCGAGGAAGTGGGCGGCACGGCCACGGTGGAGAGCGAACTGGGGCGCGGCACGAAAGTGACCCTGTTCCTGCCCGTATCCGAGCGGCCGTATGCACACATCGCGGCCGGCAAACCGGAGGCGGCGCCTGCGCGCACCAGCGGGCGCGTGCTGCTCGTGGAGGACAATCCGGAAGTGGCGCAGGCCACGCGCGTCCTGCTGGAACAGATCGGCTGCACGGTCGAGATCGCGTCGAATGCCGACGAGGCCATGGTGCGCATCGACAACCAGCCGGGCTGGGACATCGTCGTCTCCGATGTGCTCATGCCGGGCCGCGCCAGCGGCATCACGCTGGCGAAGTGGCTGCACACCCATTACCCCGACCTGCCGGTGCTGCTCGTGACCGGCTACACAGCGCAACTCGAGCAGGCGAAGAGCGAGGGCCTGCACGTGCTCGCCAAACCTTTCGACGCCGAAGGCCTGCGCGAGGCCATGGACGAAGTGCGCGAACGCGCACGGCGCCAGGCCGTGCACGACATCTGACTCAGAGCGCGGTTTCGGGCCACGGCCGCCACAGCGTGTACACCGCCGCGGCGGCGATGGCGAGCGTGTAGAGGCAGACGAGCGCGACCTGGCTGCGCAACGCCCAATGCTGCGGGGCGGGAATGCGCGCCGCGAGCGGCACCAGGGCGAGCAGGAGCGCGGCAGACCAGGGTGTACCGCCCTGCAAGACCGCGCCGCCCAGCAGCAATCCCGTGAGCGTCGCCGCCGGCAGACGCATGACCGCGCCCGCGCTCCACTTGCGGTTGGTGCCGAGCAGCCACAGCAGAAATGCGCCCGCGCCGGACGCGAGCGATGCGGCGTAGCCGCTGAAGTGGACCGGCGCTTCGCCGTATGCCGCGCAAACGGCGGTGCCGCCCGCGAGCGCGACGATCGCGCCGCTGGAGCGGCCCGGCGCGCCGTTCATGGCGAGCAGGCTCATGACCAGCCAGGCGGGCAAAATGACGGCGGCGGCGAGCGATGCAGGGTCGGGAGCGGGTTCGTGCACCCAGATCGACGCTGCGGCCGCCAGCGCCGCCAGGGCGATGCGCCACGCGAGCGATTCACGCGCCATGAAATCGACCAGCAGGCCGAGCGGCGGCGTGACAAGCCCGATCAGGATGAGCTTGCGCAGCGGCGTGAGCGGGTACAGCGTCCAGTCGACGGTCAGCCACACCGCGGTGCAGAAGGCCGCGGCGAGCGCCAAGCCGCCGAGGCGCAGGCGGTGCAGGACCATGACGGTGAAGAGCGCGGCGAGGAACGACGCGAGGCCGTATTGCACTGCCGGGTGCGCAAGGAAGAGCAACGGGGCGGGCAGATCCATCCGGGTGTCGGGCGGTCACGCCGCCTGGGTTGTCGTCCCCGAACGGATAGCAGCCGACGTGCCGCGCGCCGCGGCGCGGCGCTCATTCGTGCGGGACGGTTTCCGCGACCGAGGGGCGCTCGGCCAGCCGTGCGGCGAGCTTCGCGAGATGCGGCCGGTCGGCGCGCCAGTCGAGGTCGGGGTAGCGGAAGTCCAGAAAACCGGTGCAGGCGGCGATGGCGACGTCGGCGAGGGTGAAATGGTTGCCGCAGGACCAGGGGCCGGCGGCCTTGGCGAGATCGGCTTCCATGGCGTCCAGCCCGCGCTGCACTTTGGCCATCTGGCGATCGATCCACGCCTGGCTGCGCTCGCTCTTCCTTTTACGGTTGAGCTCCAGACGCGCGAGGATGCCCGCTTCCATGATGCCGTCGCAGAGCGCCTCCCAGCACTTGACCTCGACACGTTCGCGGTTGCCTTGCGGCAGCAGTTTGGCGATGGGCGAGACGTTGTCGAGGAATTCGCAGATCACGCGCGAATCGAACAGCGTGGTGCCGTCGTCGAGGATCAGGACCGGAATCTTGCCGAGCGGGTTGTGCTGCGACACTTGGCTGTCCGGTTCCCAGGGCATCGCCAATTCCCATTCGTATTCCATGCGCTTCTCGGCGGCGACGATCCGCACCTTGCGCACGAAGGGACTGGTGAAGTTGCCGATGAGCTTCATGTTCGATTGCGCGGTCTGAGACTGAGTCGGAGGGCGGCGGATTATATACCGGCGGCCGCAAGCTCAACCCGTGCCGCCGCGCCGTATGACATCGGCAAAACGCCGCCGCAGCTCCGGAATCACTTCCGCTTCGAACCAGGCGTTGAGCTTCAGCCAGCGGCGGTTGCGCGGACTGGGATGCGGCAGGGGGAAGTAGGCGGGCAGGTATTCGCGCCAGGCGCGCACGGTGTCGGCGAGCGTGCCTTTGCGGCGTGCGCCGAGGTAATAGGCGTGCGCGTAGGCGCCGACCAGCAGCACCAGCTCGATGTGCGGCAGATGCGCCCGCAGCCGCGGATGCCAGGTGGGCGCGCATTCGGCGCGCGGCGGCAGGTCGCCGCCCGGGCCTTTGCCGGGAAAGCACAGCCCGGCGGGGATGATGGCGATGCGGCGTTCGTCGTAGAAGGTCTCGCGGTCGACGTCGAGCCACTGCCGCAGCAGGTCGCCGGAAGGATCGTTCCAGGGAATGCCGGTTTCGTGCACCTTGCGTCCGGGCGCCTGGCCGACGATGAGCACGCGGGCGCTGGGCGCGGCGCGCAGGACCGGACGCGGTTCGTGCGGCAGGTGCGGCGCGCACAGCCGGCAGGCGCGTGCCCGGGCGAGCGCTTCCTCCAGGGAGGCAGGTTCGGGAAGGGCGGGGCCGCGCCGTGTTAAACTCGCGCCGCCTTCAATGCCTTCCGCGTCGTAGTTCACCGCCATGCCGTTGTCGCCTCTCACCGCATTATCGCCGCTCGACGGGCGCTATCACAAATCGCTGGAACCGCTGCGTCCCTATTTCAGCGAGCTGGGGCTGATCCGCCATCGCGTCCACGTCGAGATCGAGTGGCTGCTGGCGCTTGCCGCCGACCCCGCCATCGCCGAAGTGGGACCGTTCACGCCGGAATCGGTCGCGCAGTTGCGCGCGCTCGCCCGCGACTTCGACGAAGCCGACGGCCGGCGCGTGAAGGAGATCGAGGCGCAGACCAACCACGACGTCAAGGCGATCGAATACTGGCTGAAGGAACGCGTGGCGGGCAACGCCGAACTGGTGAAGGCGAGCGAGTTCATCCATTTCGCCTGCACCTCGGAAGACATCAACAACCTGTCCTACGCGCTGATGGTGCGCGATGCGCGCGACCGGGCGCTGTTGCCGGCGATCGATGCCGTGGTGGACAAACTGGCGGCGCTGGCGCGCGAACTGGCCGATCGGCCCATGCTGTCGCGCACCCACGGCCAGCCGGCCACGCCCACGACGCTCGGCAAGGAGCTGGCCAACGTCGTGCACCGCTTGCGGCGCGCGCGCGCGCGCCTGGCCGGCGTCGCGCTCACCGGCAAGATCAACGGCGCGGTGGGCAATTACAACGCGCATCTGGCGGCCTATCCCGAAGTGGACTGGGAAGGCTTCGCGCGGCGTTTCGTCGAATCGCTGGGGCTGGAATTCAATCCCTACACCATCCAGATCGAGCCGCACGACAGCCTGGCCGAATGCTTCGATGCGCTGGCGCGACTGAACACCGTCCTCGTCGACCTGGACCGCGACGTCTGGGGCTACATTTCGCTGGGCTATTTCAAGCAGCGCGTGGTGGCGGGCGAAGTGGGGTCCTCGACCATGCCGCACAAGGTCAACCCCATCGATTTCGAGAACTCCGAGGGCAACCTCGGCCTGGCGAACGCGATGCTGCGGCATCTGTCGGACAAGCTGCCCGTTTCGCGCTGGCAGCGCGACCTCACCGATTCGACGGTGCTGCGCAACGTGGGCAGCGCCTTCGGCTACGCGCTGCTCGGTTACGTCGCCTGCCTGCGCGGGCTGAACAAGCTCGAGGCCGATCCCGAACGGCTGGCCGAGGACCTGGACGCCAACTGGGAGGTGCTGGCCGAGCCCGTCCAGACCGTGATGCGCCGCTACGGCGTGGAAGGCGCCTACGAACAGCTCAAGGCGCTGACCCGCGGCCGCCGCATCGGCCGCGAGGACTTGCAAAACTTCATCCGGACCTTACCTATCCCCGAGGCCGACCGTGAGCGTTTGCTTGCGCTGACGCCGGCCGCCTATATCGGCAAGGCCGCGGAACTGGCACGCCGGATCTGAGTCCCAGGATTTGCCCGCCGCATGAAGGCGGGCGGGTCCGTTGACAAGCAGGCCGCCTGTGCTATGGTGTGCCTGCGAAGCTTTCACATTCGACCTTTCACGATGAACCGTCCGTACGACATCCGACCGCTGTTCGCGCGCGCACCGCTCGCCGCGCGGCGCGCTGTTGTGCGTACGGCGGCGCCACTGCTCGCCCGGCGCTGTCCGGGCAGTCGAGCCTTTCTTGGTCTAGCCCGGTAGACCGAGCGCCCGCCCCGCCAGGGAACCGAGGACGCCGTCTGCCGGGGAGCAACTCTCCTGACCCAGCGTAACCCGGTCGTTTTGTCGGCCGGATGTGCGCTTTCCGAGCTTTCCAAGGAGGACGCTCATGAACAGAGCAGAAGACATCATCATTTGCGCCGACGACGCACGCGCCTTGTCGGCGATGCTGGACCGACCGGTCGAACAGGCGGCGGCGATCGTCGCCGAGACCTTCGGCGGCGCCGAAATCGTCGCGGCCGCGCGCATGCCGGCCGACGTGGTGCGCCTGAACGCGCCGGTGGAATATCGTGAAGTCGAAAGCGGCGCCAAGCGCTGCGTGACGCTGGTCGCGCCTGCGGACGCCGACCCGGCGTTGAAGCGTGTGTCGGTGTTCTCGCCCGTGGGCCGTGCCCTGTTCGGGCGCGCGGTGGGCAGCTTCACCGAGGCGAAACTGCCGAACGGCCAGACGCTGGAGCTGGAGATCCTGCACGTGGGGCCGGTCGAGGAACCGGCCCGGGCGGACGCTGCGGTCTGAGCGGCGCGATGCCCCGCGGCATCGCGTCCGCCTTCACACGACGGCTTCTTCCTTGCGCTCGCGCACCGGGCGCACCAGATCCTCGCGCCGGATGCCGAGCCAGCGCACGATCGAGGCCATGACCAGCGCCGCCGAGTAGACGCCGCAGCAGATGCCGATGGTGAGCGCCAGGGCGAAGTTGTGCAGCGCCGGTCCGCCGAAAAACAGCATGGCGAGCACCACCATCTGCGTGCTGCCGTGGGTGATGATGGTGCGCGAGATGGTGCGGGTGATGGCGTTGTCGATGATTTCGGTGACCGAGGCCTTGCGCATCTTGCGGAAGTTCTCGCGGATGCGGTCGGCGATGACCACCGATTCGTTCACCGAATAGCCGAGCACCGCCAGCACCGCGGCCAGCACCGGCAGCGAGAATTCCCACTGGAAGAAGGCGAAGAAGCCGAGGATGATCACCACGTCGTGCAGGTTGGCGAGCACCGTCGCCACGCCGAACTTCCATTCGAAGCGCAGCGCCAGATAGGCCATGATCCCGAGGGAGGTGACGAGCAGCGCGAGCGCCCCGTTCTCGGCCAGCTCGCGCCCGACCTGCGGTCCGACGAATTCCACCCGCTGCAGTTGCGCGCCGGCATCGTGCGCCTGCAGCGCCTTCATCACTTCCTGCGAAAGCTGCGCGGTCGATTGTCCTTCGCGCAGCGGCAGGCGGATCAGCACGTCGCGCGAGGAGCCGAAGTTCTGGACCTGCGGGTCGCTGTAGCCGGCCTGCTCCAGCGTGCGGCGGATGCCGTCCACGTCGGCGGCCTTGTCGTAGCTCACCTCCATCACCGTGCCGCCGGTGAACTCGATCGAGAAGTTCAACCCCTTGTGCCAGAGGAAGAACACCGCCAGCAGGAACGTCACGATCGAGATGACGTTGAACAGCAGCGCATGGCGCATGAAGGGGATGTCGCGCCGGATCTTGAAGAACTCCATATCGCCTTTCCTTTAGTCCTCGTCTGCGCCGTCCGTCACTTCCAGGAGGTGTTGCCGATCGCCAGCCGCTCGACCTTGCGGCGCGAGCCGTACCACAGGTTCACCAGCGCGCGCGAGCCCACCACCGAGCTGAAGATGGAGGTGAGGATGCCCAGCGCGTGCACGACCGCAAAACCGCGTACCGGGCCGGTGCCGAAGATGAGCAGCGCCAGCGCGGCGATGAGCGTAGTGATGTTGGCGTCGAGAATGGTGCCGAAGGCGCGCTCGTAGCCGGCGTGGATCGCCGCCTGCGGGCTCATGCCGTTGCGCAGCTCCTCGCGGATGCGTTCGTTGATCAGCACGTTGGCGTCGATCGCCATGCCCAGGGTAAGCGCGATCGCGGCGATGCCGGGCAGGGTGAGCGTGGCCTGCAGCATCGACAGCAGCGCGATCAGGAACAGCAGGTTCGCCGCCAGCGCGATCGAGGAGAACACGCCGAACAGCATGTAGTACACGCACATGAACGCGACCACGGCGACGAAGCCCCACAGCGTGGACTGGAAGCCGCGCTCGATGTTCTCCTTGCCGAGGCTCGGGCCGATGGTGCGTTCCTCGACGATGTCCATGGGCGCGGCGAGCGAACCGGCGCGCAGCAGCAGCGCGACGTCGTTCGCCTCGGCGGCGGTCATGCGGCCGCTGATCTGCACGCGGCCGCCGCCGATCTCGTCGCGGATCACCGGCGCCGTCACCACTTCGCCCTTGCCTTTCTCGATGAGCAGGATGGCCATGCGCTTGCCGATGTTCTCGCGCGTCACGTCGCGGAAGATGCGCGCGCCGGTGGCGTCCAGCGTGAGGTGCACGGCCGGTTCGTTGGTACGGCCGTCGAAGCCCGGCTGGGCGTCGGTGAGGCGGTCGCCGGTCAGCACCACCTGCCGTTTGATGAGCAGCGGATAGCCCTCGCGCGTCACGTAGTACTCGCTGCCGAAGGGCACTTCGCCGCGGGCCGCCGCCGCGAGTTTCTCCGCCGTCATGTTCTCCTCGTCCACCATGCGGATTTCCAGCGTGGCGGTGCGGCCGAGGATTTCTTTGGCGCGGGCGGTGTCCTGCACCCCGGGCAACTGGACGACGATGCGGTCGGCGCCCTGCTGCTGGATCACCGGTTCGGCCACGCCGAGCTCGTTGATGCGGTTGTGCAGGGTCTGGATGTTCTGCTTGAGCGCGTATTCCTGGATGCGCTGCTGGGCTTCCGGCCGGATGGTGCCGACCAGACGCGGCTCGGAGGCGCCGCCGGCGTCGCTGAACGCCAGCTCGGGCAGGTTGTTGCTCAGGATCTCGCGCGCCTTGTCGCGCGTCTCGGCGTCGCGGAAGCGCACGACGACCGTGCCGCCCTCGCGGCTCACGCCGCTGTGCCGCACCCGCTGGTCGCGCAACAGCGTGCGGATGTCGCCCGCGAGCGCGTCGAGCCGCTTGACGATGGCGCCGCGCATGTCCACCTGCAGCAGGAAATGCACGCCGCCGCGCAGGTCGAGGCCCAGATACATCGGCAAGGCGCCGATGGCGGTTAGCCAGTTGGGCGAGGCTGGCAGCAGGTTGAGCGCGACCGTGTAGTCGCCGTTCGCCGGATCCGGGTTGAACGCCTGATCGATCACGTCACGGGCGCGCAACTGGGTGTCGGTGTCGGCGAAGCGCACCTTCACGCCCGTTTGATCCAGGCGCGCGCCCGTGTAGGGGATGTTCGCCTGGTCGAGTGTCTGCTGCACGCGCTCGAGCGTGGCCTGGTCGATCTTGACCGTCGCGCGTGCGCTCGACACCTGCACGGCCGGCGATTCGCCGTAGAAGTTCGGCAGGGTGTAGAGCAAACCGATCGCCAGCGCGACGACGAGGGTGATGTAAACCCAGACGGGATATCGATTCATGCTGGACAGGCGTCGTTAAACGGGACCGGGATCCGGCGAAGCCGGGCTCACAGCCCCTTGATGGTTCCCTTGGGCAGCAGCTGCTGGACGGCCATGCGCTGCACGACGATTTCGGTGTTGGGCGCCACCTCCAGGGTCACGTAGTTGTCGTTGACCTTGGTGATGCGGCCCACCACGCCGCCGGCGGCGACGACTTCGTCGCCCTTGGTCAGCGCGTCGCACATGGCCTTGTGCTCCTTGGCCCGCTTCATCTGCGGCCGGATGAGCAGGAAGTACAGCAGCACGAACATCAGGATGATCGGCACGAACTGCATCAGTCCGCCGCCGCCCGGGGCGGCACCGCCGGCTTGGGCGAATGCGTCGCTAATCAGCACTGTTGGTCTCCGTAAATTGGTCGTGGAAAGCGCGAGAGTATAACCGAGGGGCTCCGCCCCCACCTGAGCCGGTTCGGCTCAGGCCGCTTCGCCCGCCAGGGTCGCCCGCGCGCTGCGGAATTCCGCCACGTAGGCGTCCAGCCGTCCCGCCTCGATGGCCGCGCGCAGCTCGGCCATCAGGCTTTGGTAATAGTGCAAATTGTGCAGGGTCGCGAGCCGGGCGCCGAGGATTTCATTCACGCGCTGCAGGTGATGCAGGTAGGCGCGGCTGAAATGGCGGCAGGTGTAGCAGCCGCAGTGCTCGTCCAGCGGGCGGGGATCGTTGCGATAGCGGGCGTTGCGGATCTTGATGTCGCCGTAGCGCGTGAACAGCCAGCCGTTGCGCGCGTTGCGGGTCGGCAGCACGCAGTCGAACATGTCGATGCCGCGCTGCACCGCCTCGACGATGTCCTCCGGGGTGCCCACGCCCATGAGATAGCGCGGCCGGTCGGCCGGCAGTTGCGGCGCCGTATGGGACAGGATGCGCAGCATGTCGGCCTTGGGCTCGCCCACCGACAGGCCGCCGATGGCGTAGCCGTCGAAGCCGATGTCCAGCAGCCCGCGCACCGACTCGTCGCGCAGCGCCTCGTACATGCCGCCCTGGACGATGCCGAACAGCGCGTTCGGGTTGCCTTCGTGCGCGCGCCGGCTGCGCTCGGCCCAGCGCAGCGACAGCCGCATGGAATCGGCCGCCTGCCGCTCCGTCGCGGGGTAGGGCGTGCACTCGTCGAAGATCATCACGATGTCGGAGTTGAGCACGCGCTGGATGCGCATCGATTCCTCCGGCGTGAGCAGCAGCCGGTCGCCGTTGACGGGCGACTGGAAGCGCACGCCTTCCTCGCTGATCTTGCGCAGCGCCCCGAGGCTGAAGACCTGGAAGCCGCCGGAGTCGGTGAGGATCGGGCCGTCCCAGCCCATGAAGCGGTGCAGCCCGCCGAAGGTCTCGATGACTTCGAGGCCCGGGCGCAGCCAGAGATGGAAGGTGTTGCCCAGGATGATCTGCGCGCCGACCTCCTTCAGCTCGGCCGGACTCATCGCCTTGACGCTGCCGTAGGTGCCGACCGGCATGAATACCGGCGTCTGCACCGTACCGTGCGCCAGCGTGAGCGTACCGCGCCGTGCGGCACCGTCGGTTTTATGCAGAGTGAACTTCATCGGGCGATTTTAGCCGGGCGCCTCAGGTGTTGAGGCGTTCGAGGAACATCGCATCCCCGTAGCTGAAGAAGCGGTAGCGCCGTTCGACCGCATGGCGGTAGGCGCGGCGGATCGTCTCCATGCCGGCGAAGGCGGACACCAGCATGAGCAGCGTGGAACGCGGCAGATGGAAATTGGTGAGCAGCCGCTCGACCACGCGGAAACGGTATCCGGGCGTGATGAAGAGTTCCGTTTCCCCGCTGCCCGCCTGTACGCGACCGTCCGGCGTGGCCGCCGACTCCAGCGCGCGCAGGCTGGTGGTGCCGACGGCGACGATGCGTCCGCCCGCAGTCCGGGTGCGCTCGATCGCCGCCGCGGTGGCTTCGGGGATCGAATACCACTCGCGATGCATCCTGTGCTCCGCGAGCCGCTTCACGCGCACCGGCTGGAAGGTGCCGGCGCCGACATGAAGCGTGACGAAGGCGAACCCCACGCCTTGGGCACGCAGCCGTTCGAGCATCGTCTCGTCGAAATGCAGGCCGGCGGTGGGCGCCGCCACCGCGCCCGGCTGCGCGGCGTACACGGTCTGATAGCGTTGCGCATCCTCCGGACCGTCAGGATGGGCGATGTAAGGCGGCAGCGGCACGTGCCCGTACTGTTCCAGCCATTCGAACACGGTACGTGAAGAATCGAAGCGCAGGTGAAACAGATCGTCCGTGCGGCCGAGCGTCTCGGCATCGAAGGCGTCGGCCAGCCGTAGCAGCGTGCCGGGTCTGGGCGATTTGCTCGCACGCACGTGCGCCAGCACTTCATGCGCGTTCAGCACGCGCTCGACCAGCACTTCGACGCGGCCGCCCGTTTGCTTGGTCCCGTGCAGGCGCGCCTTGATGACCTTGGTGTCGTTGAACACCAGCAGATCGCGGGGTGCGAGCAGTTGCGGCAGATCGGCGAAGGACAGATCGCGCAGCACCTCGCCCGCGACATACAGCAGCCGGCTGTCCGTGCGTTGCGCCGGCGGATGCTGCGCGATCAGCTCGGGCGGCAGCTCGTAGTCGAAGTCGTCGACCGTCAGTTCGGATTGTTGCTGGGGCAAAGACATTCTTGGATAATGCCGCCTTCCTTTCCGAAGCGGCTGCGAGTGCGGACGCGTTCCAGACCGGACCGCGAATGCTACGCTTCCCGCGACGAATTCCCAAGCCGGGATGGCGGAACTGGTAGACGCACGGGACTCAAAATCCCGCGGTGGCAACACCGTGCGAGTTCGATTCTCGCTCCCGGCACCAATCCCTGCTTCCGCAGCGAATCTTCCGCTCGGCGGTCTTCGTCCGTTAAGAACGACGCCTATCACGGATCGGTTTTCGCGTTCCACAGCATCGCGACGCCGATGACCGACGCCGATACCGAGGCCGCGAACACCGCAAGCTTTGCCGCGGTGAAGTCGGCAGGCTGCGGAAACGCCTGCGCAGCAATGAACAGAGACATGGTGAAGCCGATGCCGGCCAGCGCGCCGGCGCCGGTGAGCTGGCGCCACGTGTACGCATCCGGTTTGACGGCAAGGCGCAGACGGACGGCAAGCATCGAGGCGAGCAGCATGCCGAGCGGTTTGCCGGCCACCAGACCCGCGGCGATCGCCAGCATCAGCGTCCCGTGTTCGCCGACGTTCGTCTCGACGCTCACGCCCGCGTTGGCGAGCGCGAAAAGCGGCAGCACGACATAGCTCGAACGCGGTCCGGCGCGCCGCAGCATGCGGTCGGCTGGAGACTCGATGCGGTCGTGGATGTCGTCCAGCGCGCGCAAGGTCGCGGTCGACGGTCCGTGCCGCAGCACTTCGTCGCTGCGGCGCGCTTCGGCGGCGACGAGCACCTGAGCCTGGGTCATCAGCGCATCGAGATTGGCCGGCGGGCGCGTGGGGATGCACATCGCCAGCACCACGCCCGCCAGCGAAGCGTGCAGACCGCCGGCGTGCACGCAAATCCAAAGGCCGGCGCCGAGCAGCAGATAAGGCCAGACGCTGTAGATCCGCAGCTTGGCGAGCACGGCGAGCAGCGCAACGATCGCCAATGCGCCGCCCAGGTAGTCGTAGCGCAGGGACGTGGAATAGAAAGCCGCCACGACGAGGATGGCGCCGATGTCGTCGGCGATCGCGGCGGCGGTCAGGAAAATGCGCAGCTCGACCGGTACGCGCGCGCCCATCATCGCGATCAGCGCGATGGCGAATGCGGTATCGGTGGCCATGGGCACGCCCCAGCCGTGCGCCCACGGCCCCTCGGGCACGATCAGACGGTAGATCAGCACCGGCATCGCCATGCCGCCGAGCGCGGCTGCGACCGGCAGGGCCGCCGACTGCCGGGTCGCGAGATGGCCGACCGTGAATTCGCGCTTGATCTCCAGCCCGACGACGAGGAAGAACACGGACAGCAGCCCGTCGTTGATCCAGTCGCGCAGCGAGAGGCGGAACGCGGCCTCGCCGAAGCTGAGGCCCAAAGGCTGCTGCCAAAGCGCTTCGAATGCCGGTCCGATCGCCGAGTTCGTCAACGCGATCGCGAGCAGGGTGGCGATGAGCAGCAGCACGCCGCTGGAGGGGGCCCAGCTCGCGAAATCCAGGGCGGCGGTGCGGACCCGGTGGCCCAACGAGCCGAGCAGCGCATCGGCGAGCGCGCCGCGATCCCAGGGCCCGTCATAGCGTCTTCCGTTGATGTAGAAAGTGGGCGTGATCCGCACGCCGCTCGCGCGTGCGCTGCGCTCGTCACGTTCGACCCGTTCCCGGGCGCGACGGCGGGCTTCGGCTTCCGCCTGCGGATCGGGATGCGCGGGCAGAAGCTCCTGCGCGACGGTTCGCAGGTCGTCCTCGCTGAGCGTCGCCGAACGCGTCATCAGCGTCATGTGTGCGGCCCAGAAGCGTTCCGGGGTGTCCGCGCGTTCGACCAGTTCCGCGGCGCGGCGGGCGATGTCGCTGCCGGTCAGCGGCCGGTGCCGGAAGACGTAGCGCAGACGGTCGCCGAATTCGCTGCGCAAGGCGGCGATGTCGTCGTTGACGGCGCGGCAATAGGGACAGGCGTAGCTGCCGTATTCGACCAGGGTGAGGGCGGCATCGGCCGGTCCGAGGATGTGGTCCTCGCGGTCGTCGACCGGCCGGTCGAGCAAGGGACCGCCGGGACCTTCGGACATCCTGCCGTAGCCGGTCGATCTTTGCGGACCGTTCCGCGGGCCGCTATTCAGCTTCGGGTACGGAGCGGCCGCTGCCGGTCATTGCGGCGAGGCGTAGGCGGACGGCGGCGAAGGCGCTTTCTGGGAGCGGCGTGCGAGCACCGCCGCATCGCGTTCGGCCACCGGTTCGAGACGATAGCCCTGCTGGTAGACCGCAGACAGGCGCCAGCCGTTTTCCGGGGTAAGCCCGAGCTTGGAACGCAGGCGGCTGATGTGGGTGTCCACGGTGCGGGTGTTGAGATCGGGGTTGCGTCCCCACACCGTCTCGAGGATGTGCCCGCGCGAGAGCAGGTTGCCGACGTTGCGGAACAGGAACACCGCGAGATCGAAGTCCTTCTGCGTCAGCAGCACCGGCACGCCCTTGCGGCGCAGCACGCGGCATTCGAAGTCGATCTCGAAGTCGCCCACGCGCAGCGGCTCGTTGTTCGGCAAGGGCGGCTTGCTGCGGCGCCCGAGCGCGTCGACGCGCGCCAGCAGCTCGTTCTTGCGCAGCGGCTTCACCAGATAGTCGTCCGCCCCTGCGCGCAGGATCGAGCAGATGTCCTCTTCCTCGGCGCGCGCGGTCGCGAACATGACCGGCACGTACTGCCGCACGTTTGCCCGCACCCATTCGAGCACGCGGTCGCCGTTGATGTCCGGCAGTTCCCAGTCGATGAGCAGCAGGTCGAAGGTGTCGCGCGTGAGGATGCGCATGAAGTCCCTGGAACGGGAAAAGGCGTGACAAACGTGTCCGGCGCCGTCGAGCCAGAGCTTCACCAGGTCGCGTTGGGAAGGATCGTCTTCGAGCAGGGCGATGCGCATGGGTTCTCCTAGGCGGTCATTCGAAGCGCACTTCGACGTTTTCGAGATAGCGTTTCAGCGCGTCGATCAGCGGACGTGCGGCCTCGCCGTTGCCTTCCTTGGCGTAGCCCTCTATCTGGGCGCCGATGCGGGTGATTTCGTCGAAGCCGTAGCCGCCGCCCACGCCCTTGAGGCAGTGACCGATGCGCCGCAGGGTTTCGGCGTCGCGGCGTTCGACGGCGCGCTCCAGGGAAGCGATTTCCGTGCGCCGGTTGGCGAGGAAACGCGGAATGAGCGGTTGGAGTTCGCTGGCGACGCGTACGCAGATCCGGCGGGCGGATGCCTCCGGGTACGGGCGCATCCGTTCAGGCGAAGCCGTATGCTGTTGCATGACAACCTCCCATTGCACGCATTACACGCCTCCCGTGGCACGGCGCGATCCTCGCAGGACCGGTTTGAGGGCGGCGCGTAGGGATTCGATGCTCGCCGGCTTGCGAACGACGCCGTCGCAACCCGAGGCGAGCGCGCGTTCGATTTCCGTTCCCTCCTGGTGGGCGGTCAGGGCAAGGATCGTGCCGTGGTAGTTGCGGGTGCGCAGGACGTTGGTCGCCTCGAAGCCGTTCATGACCGGCATTTCCATGTCGATCAGCACGGCGTCGTAGTTGCTCGACAGGGCGGCCTCCACGGCGGCGAGGCCGTTGGTGACCGAGGTGGTTTCCACGCCCAGTTTCCTGAGCTGCAGCTCGATGAGGGCGCGCACGTCCTCGTTATCCTCGGCAATTAATACACGGCCGGACAAAATTTCCATGGGCCGCGCATCCGTAATGGGACGTACGGTGTCCGGGCGCGTGGTCACTTCCGCCGGCAGCCTGACCCTGAAGGTCGACCCCATCCCGGGTTCGGACTCGACTTCGATCGCGCCGTCCATCAGCTCCACCAGAGTGCGGGTGATGGCAAGTCCCAGCCCGGTGCCGCCGAAGCGCTGCGCAACGGTGGCATCGGCCTGCTCGAAGGGCCGGAAGATGCGTTCCAGGGCATCGGCCGGAATGCCGGTGCCGGTGTCGCGCACTTCCAGGACGAGCGTGGGCGCCTGATAGCCGACCGCCAGTTCCACGCTGCCGTGCTGGGTGAACTTGAGGGCGTTGCTCATCAGGTTCATCAGCACCTGCCGCACGCGGAACGCGTCGAGCATCAGCGCCGCGGGCAGCTCGGTCATGCGCGTGAACTTGATACGCAGGCGCTTTTCGTCGGCGACCGGCTGCAGGGTCGTGACGACGTCGCGGCAGAGCTGCTCCGGGTCCTCCGGCGCGGGGGCGATCACCAGCGTGCCGGCTTCGATCTTGGCGAGGTCGAGGTGGTTGTTGATCAGCGCCAGCAGGTGTTCGCAGTTGTGGGCGATGATCTCGCTGTTCTTGATGCGCGCCTCGCGTCCCAGATCTTCGGTGTACTGGTTGATCTTGTTGAAGCCCATGATCGCCGTGAGCGGCGTGCGCAGCTCGTGGGTGACCTGATTGAGGAACTCGCTTTTCAGCCTGTTGGCCTCGCGCGCGGCGATCGCCTCGTAACGCAGCCTGCGGCGGTCGTTGGCGATGTCGAACAGCCAGATCGCCATGGTGCACGCCCATGCGGCGATCCCCGCGGTGAGGGCATAGAGCCAGTTCGACGACAGGCCGCCCATGAGCAGCGCGACGGCGATGCCCATGCATAGCAGCGGCAGACCGATGAACACGAGGAAATAGGTATGGCCGCTCGCCTCCACGCCTCGCCACAGCAGCAGAAGCGGCAGTGCCAGGGCGAAGGCGGTGATGGCCGCGTCGACTGCGAGCTTGGGCGGCGCGAGCACGCTGCCGTTGGCGAGCATCGCGTAGGTCAGCGCCGAGAGCTGCACGCCCGGCAGGCGCGCGATCGGCGTGTAGGCGTGGGTGCCGCCGGCAAAGCTCGAACTGCCGATGAACACGACCTTGTCCGCAACATGCGGCGGCGTGGAATCTGGCTGCGTGGCGGCGAACATCAGTTCGTAGAACGGCAACACGCGCAGTTCGTGCGCGTTCGAGGGATAGCGCAACAGCACCTCGCCCTGGTTGGTGAGCGGGATGTTCGCGCGCCGTACTGTGAGCATGCGCCGCGGCCAGTCGGCCTGCACCTGATCGGGATGCGCGGCCATGAGCGCGGCGAGGCTCAGGCTCGGCAGCACGAAGCCCTGCGAACCGTGGAACAGCGCGACGCGGCGGACGATGCCGTCCTCGTCGGGCTGGATGTTCATCACCCCTACGGCATGAGGATCGGCCGTCGCCGGCAGTTTGAGATAGGGCCATTGCCGGTAACCGCTGGCCTTCTCCTCGTCCTCGCCGTGCGCGAGGGAATCGTCGCGACCGATGGCGAGGGTTTCGAGCTGCGAGCGATAGGCGGGCGTGATGGGCAGCGGGACCGTGAACCCCGCCCCGGCGTACACCGCGTTGCGGCGTGCGGGCAGTGCCTCGCTTTCGAGCGTGTCGGCGAGCAGCAGGTCGTACACCACCAGCCGTGCGCCGCGCTCGGTGAGATAGGACTGCACGTAGGCGAAAGTGTCGCGGTTGTAGGGCCAGGGGCCGAGCGCGCGCATGAGGGTGCTGAGCGAGGCGTCGTCGATGTCCACGACCAGCACTTCGCTGAGATCGATGGGGGCGGAGACGGTGCGCTGCAGGGAGTCGTGCAGCCAGCCGTCCAGCCGCTTGTACAAGGTGGTGTGGGCGAACACCGAAGCGAACAGCACCCCGGCCGTGGTGACCACCACGGCCTTGACGGCCAGATTCCACCGCATGCGAGGGAAGGACATCGCTCGGTCGTATCCCTGGGATATTGGGGAGAGTGGCGACCGTTGCGCCCGGTGGGCGCGCAACGGCTACTGCTCCCTATAGCAAGTGCAGTACCGGATGTCGGAGACAGATGGGATATCAGGGCATGGACGGCTGCGGCCGTGTGAGGAATTGCACACGTTCCTCGCCGGGTTTGTGGCGCCGGCCGGTGATTTCCAGGGCGGCGGGCGGTTGCGCGGGGGCGGGACGGGCCTGGCGGTAGGCCTGCAGGGTGGCTTCGTATCGTTCCAGAACCTCGGCGGTGGGGCGGCCTTCGGCCCGCGCGCGGCGCAGGGCCTCCACCAGTTCCGCCAGCGGACGCGGCGCGGGCTCCGAATAAACGGGCGGGGGAGCTTCCACGACCGCGCGCGCCGTCTCGGCCAGACGTTCGGCGGAGCCGAGTGTACGGGCGATGCCGGCATGGCCGCGGCGCAGTGCCCAGGTCATGGCGTCGTCGCCGTACATGTTGCGCAGGCCGGGATCGGCCCCGTGCGCGAGCAGCAGCTCGGCGAGCGAGGCATGGCCTTCGCGCGCGGCCATCATCAGCACGCTCGAACCGTTGGGGGCGCGCGCATTGACGTCGGCGCCGCGCTCGAGCAGCAGGCGCACGAGGTCTTCGTGTCCGGCGAAGACCGCGTAATGCAGGGCGGACCATTCGTCGCCTGCGCGGTTGACCTGCGCGCCGTGCGCAAGCAGCCATTCCACGGCGGCGCGCTGGCCTTTCCAGGCCGCATGCATCAGCGCCTGCTCGCCGTGGGCGTTGACGTAATTGACGTCCGCGCCGTAGCGCAGGAAGAGCTCCATCATGGCGATGTTGCCTTCCCAGGCCGCAATCATCAGGCCGCTGCCGATGCGGTCGCCTTCGAAATCGGGGTTCAGCCCTTCCCGCAACCAGGCCTCGACGGTCGCCAGGTCGCCGGCCTCCACGTGCACGGCGAAGCGCACGGGATCGGGCGTTGCGGCGTGCACGGCGGTCGCGGCGAAGCAGAGCACGACGAGAAGGATGCGGACGGGGCGCAGCATGACTTGCCAAGAAGTGAAGCGGCGGACCATATTCCGGCGGTGAGCGGCAAAAGTCAAAGGCACGGCACGCATTGGGGCCGTCTGATCGCAGCGACGGGGTGTTCGGCACTCCTGCATGCCGGTGCGTTGATGTCCATGGCCCGCATGGCGCCGCCCGCGGCGCCTTCGGCACCCCCGCCGCTGCTTGCGCGTCTCGTCGAGGTTGCGCCGCCCGGGGAGATGGTGAAGAACACCTTGAAGCCCGAGCGGCCGGCGGCCGCGAAAGCGCGCACGCCTGCGCCTCCGGCGGGGCGTGGCGCGCCTGCCTCGGCGCTCGAGGCCGCGCAGGCGCGTTTGCACGAGCACGTGTTCTATCCGCCCGCGGCAGTGGAGCAGGGTCTGGAAGGCGAGGCGATCGTGCTGCTCGAAATCGACGCCGAAGGGCGCGTCCTCGGCGCGTCGATCGCCAGCAGTTCCGGCCACGCCATGCTCGACGACGCGGCATTGCAGGCGGTGCGGCGCATCGACCGCCTGCCGGCGGGGGGAACCGCGGCCGCTTTGCTGCTGCCGGTGCGCTTCCGCCTGGATTGAGCGGCGGCGGCACGGCCCCTGGTTATAATGCGGAGCCCGCCTACGGGTTTACGCGTGAACGCCTCCGATCTTTCCCAGCTCAGCATCGACCGCACCGCAGCGGGCCGCACGCAGCCGCGCCGGCCCTGGACGCGATGGGGGCTTGCGGCGCTGGCGGTGCTCGTCGCCGGCCTCTGGCTGTGGTTCCGCTACACCGGTGCGGTCGAAGTCCAGACCGTGAGCGTGACCACAGCCTATCCCGCGCAGGCCATCACGGTGCTCAACGCGACGGGTTACGTGGTCGCCCAACGCCAGGCCGCGATCTCCTCCAAAGCCACCGGCCGGCTGGAATGGCTCGGCGTGGTCGAGGGCAGTCGGGTCAAGGCGGGGGAGATCATCGCCCGGCTGGAAAACCGCGATGTCGCCGCCGCGCTCGAACAGGCGGCGGCGAGCGTCAAGGTGGCGCAGGCGAACCTGGACCAGGCGCGCGCCGAACTGCGCGAAGCGGAACGGGCCTTCAAACGTTCGGAAGAGCTGATCGGCAAGCGCTACATCAGCGAAGCGGCGCACGATCAGGCGCGCGCCCGGCTGGAAGTGGCGCAGGCCGCCTTGTCCAGCCAGCTTGCGGCGCTCGCGGTGGCGCGCGCCAATCTCGAAGCGGCGCAGGTCAATTTCGATCAGACCCTCATCCGCGCCCCCTTCGACGGCGTGGTGCTGACCAAGAACGCCAACGTCGGCGACAACATCACGCCGTTCTCGCAGGCGCTCGACACCAAGGGGGCGGTCGTGACCATGGCGGACATGGACACGCTGGAAGTGGAGGCCGACGTCGCCGAATCCTCGCTCGGACGCATCCGTATCGGCCAGCCGGTGGAGATCCAGCTGGACGCCATCCCGGGCGAGCGTTTCCTGGGCGAGGTCAACCGCATCGTGCCCACCGTGGACCGCGCCAAGGCCACGGTGCTGGTGAAGATCCGTTTCACCGAGCGCGACGAACGCGTGCTGCCGGACATGAGCGCGAAGGTCGCCTTCCTCGAACGGCCTTTGCGGCCGGAAGAACGCGCGCCGGTCACGGCGGTTCCCGCTGCGGCGTTGTTGCGCGACGAGGCCGGTACGGCGGTGCTGCGCGTGACCGGCGGCCGTGCGCAGCGCGTGCCGGTAACGGTGGGCATGCAACTGGGCGATCTGGTGCAGGTCGGCGGCGTACAGGCCGGCGAGCGGGTCGTGCTCGCGCCGCTCGATGCCGCGCTCGACGGCCGCAAGATCGAGCTGGCACAGCAGCCGTGAGCGCGGACGGAACAGCGCTGGTCCAGGTGCGCGGCCTCACGAAAAGCTATCGCCGGGGCGGACAGCGCGTGCCGGTGCTCTCCGACATCAACCTCGACATCCGGCGCGGCGATTTCCTGGCGCTCATGGGCCCTTCGGGCTCCGGCAAGAGCACGCTGCTCAACATGATCGCCGGCATCGACAAGCCGGACGCGGGACAGGTGCTGGTCGACGGCGTGGACATCGCCCGCCTGAGCGAGTCCGAGCTCGCGGCCTGGCGCGCGGCGCACGTCGGTTTCATTTTCCAGTTCTACAACCTGATGCCGGTGCTGACGGCCGTCGAGAACGTGGAGCTGCCGCTGGCGTTGACTTCACTGCCGCGGCGCGAGCGCAGGGCGCGCGCCGAGACGGCTTTGCGGCTGGTGGGGCTCGAAGACCGCATGACGCACCTGCCGTCGGAACTTTCCGGCGGTCAGCAGCAGCGCGTGGCGATCGCGCGCGCCATCGTCACAGATCCCACGCTGCTCGTCGCCGACGAACCCACGGGCGATCTGGACCGCGCCGCGGCGGAGGAGATCCTCGGCCTGCTCGAGCGGCTCAACACCGAGCTGGGCAAGACCATCGTCATGGTGACGCACGACAAGCGCGCCGCCGATCGCGCGCACGCCATCATGTACCTGGAGAAAGGCGAGCTCTCCACCGCGGAGGACGTCGCCGAACGTTCGGTACGCGCTTCGCGCCACGCCTGAGACAGTGACGAGCTTTCTCAAACTCGCCCTGCGCAACGGGATGCGCCACAAACTGCGCACCGGCCTGACCGTGCTCGGACTGGTGGTGGCGATCCTGTCCTTCGGACTGCTGCAAAGCATCGTCGACGCCTGGTATGCGGGCGCAGACCGCGCCGCGGCCAACCGCCTGGTGACGCGCAACGCCATCTCGCTCGTCTTTCCCATGCCCATCAACTACCGCGAGAAGATCCGCGCGGTGGAGGGCGTGCGCAGCGTGGCGGTGGCGAACTGGTTCGGCGGCGTCTACCGCGACACCAGCATGGCGAACTTCTTTCCGCGTTTTGCCGTGGACGCGGAACAGTATTTCGCCATGTATCCGGAGTACGTTCTGAATGAGGACGAGTTCCGGGCCTTCCTGCGCGACCGCAAAGGCGCGGTCATCGGGCGCAAGCTCGCGCTCCAGCACGGCTTCCGCATCGGCGACACCATCCCCATCCAGGGCGACATCTTCCCCGGCAATTGGGAGTTCACGGTGCGCGCGATCTACGACGGCGCCGAGCCCAATACCGACACTTCGCTGATGTTCTTCCATTTCGACTATCTCAACGAAACGCTCAAGCAGCGCGTGCCGGGGCGCGCCGACAAGGTCGGCGTATTCGTCGTCGCCATCGAGGACGTCGGCCGCGCGGCTGAAATCGCCCGCGCGATCGACGAGCAGTTCAAGAACTCCGCGGCGGAGACGCTCACCGAGACGGAGAAGGCCTTCCAGATCGGTTTCGCCAAGCAGACGGAAGCGATCGTCATCGCGGTGCGCTTCGTGTCCTACGTCGTCATCGCGATCATCCTGGCGGTGATGGCCAACACCATGGCCATGACCGCGCGTGAACGCATGACCGAATACGCGACGCTGAAGGCGCTGGGTTTTCCGCCGGCGTTCATCGCCGCTTTGATCCTCGGCGAATCGCTCGCCATTGCCGTCATCGGCGCGGCCATCGGCATCGGCCTGACCTTTCCGGTCGGCTACTGGTTCGCGGCGAAGATGGGGACGCTGTTCCCCGTTTTTGGCATCAGCCCGCAGACCGTGGGGCTGCAGGCCGTTTGCGCGCTGGTGGTCGGGATCGTGGCGGCCCTGCTGCCGATGCGGCGGGCCGCGCGGGTCAATATCGTCGAAGGCCTGCGCTTCGTCGGCTGAAGACGGTCGCCGGGCTCAAGGCGTAGGCAGCAATGCGCGTGAATCTTCGCGCGCGGGACGAAGCACCTTGGCCAATGTGTCGAGCAGCGCGGCCGGGTCGACGGGTTTGAGCAGATGATGGCTGAAGCCGGCTGCGGCGCTGCGCTGCTTGTCGTGCTCGCGGCCGTAGCCGGTCACCGCGACCAGGATCGGCGCGTGCGGCGCGAGCTGATCGCGCAACGCTTTGGCGACCTGGTACCCGTCCAGTTCGGGCAGGGCCAAGTCGAGCAGAACGACGTCGGGACGCTGCAAGCGGGCTTTGCCGATCGCGGTGAGGCCGTCGTAGGCGGTCTCGACTTGATAACCGTAGGTGGAGAGAATCCAGCACATGCTGTCCGCCGAATCGTGGCAGTCGTCCACCACTAGAACTTTCGAGCCGTTTGCATTCCGCACGTCTGCCTCGTCAGGGTACAACTCACGCGGACCACTATATAGCAGCGCCTGTCTTCGCTAAAGACCAAAGGCGTCGTGCGCTGGAGACAAACCGACCCGAAGTCATATGCCCATTGCCCTGTCCTATTCACTTCGCAACCTCTGGGCGCGCAAGCTGACGACACTGCTCACCGCGGGCGGTATGGCGCTCGTCGTGTTCGTGTTCGCATCGGTGCTGATGCTCGATGCCGGTCTGCGCGCCACGCTGGTCGCCACGGGGCAGGCGGACAACGTGATCGTCACGCGCCGTTCCTCGAGCACCGAAGTGCAGAGCGCCATCGAGCGTGCGCAGGCGGCGGTCCTCGAAAGCCATGAGGCGATCGCGCGCGGGGAGAACGGCCGTCCGCTGGTATCGAAGGAAACCGTGGTGCTCATCACCCTGCCCAAGCGTGAGAGCGGCGTGCTCACCAACATCACGACGCGCGGCATCGGTGCGGCGGGGCTCGCGCTGCGGCCGCAGGTGCGCATCGTCCAGGGGCGCATGCTGCGTTTCGGCACTTCGGAAATCGTCGTCGGGCGGGGCGTGGCCGAGCGCTTCGACGGCGCGGCGCTGGGCCAGCGGCTGCGTTTCGGCGGACGTGAATGGCCGGTGGTGGGCGTGTTCGACGCCGGCGGCGCCGCATTCGACTCGGAAGTGTGGGGCGACAGCGAGCAACTGATGCAGGCTTTCAGGCGCCAGAGCTATTCGTCGGTGGTGGCGCGCCTGACTTCGGCGGGCGCCTTCGATGCGTTCAAGGCGGCGGTCGAAAAGGACCCGCGCCTGCCGGTCGACGTGAAGCGCGAACGCGCGTTCTACGAAGAGCAGTCAAAGACCATGTCGACTTTCATCAGCTACCTGGGCGTGACGCTCTCGGTGATCTTTTCCATCGGCGCGATGATCGGCGCCATGATCACCATGTACGCCGCGGTGGCGAACCGCACCGCCGAGATCGGCACCTTGCGCGCACTGGGCTTCGGTCGCGCCGGCATCCTGGGCGCCTTCCTGCTCGAATCGCTCGCGCTCGGCGTGGTGGGATGGGCGATCGGCATCGCACTCGCTTCCCTCATGCAGCTCGTCCACATCTCGACGATGAACTGGCAGTCCTTCGCCGAAGTGGCGTTCTCCTTCGCCATGACGCCCGATATCGTGCTGAAGTCGCTGGTCTTCGCCCTGGTCATGGGCTTCCTGGGCGGCGTGCTGCCCGCGCTGCGCGCGGCGCGGCTGAATCTCGTGGATGCGCTGCGTGCCGCGTGAGCCGGCGCACAAACGATCGGCCAGCAAAGGTTCGATCCTTCCCCGCGGCGCAGAAGGCGGGCGCAGCTGAAAGCGCGCCGAACGGCCGGCAGTTCCGAAGCAGCGCAACCGGGACCGGTTTAGAATCCGCGCGTCATCTTTGTCCAAGTCGCCGTGCACGCCGTTTTGCGCCGTCGCCGTCTGCCGATCTGGATCGTCGCGCTGTCGCTGCTGTGGCAGTTGCTGCTGCCCTGGTCGCAGGCCCGGAGCGCGACCGGGGAACTCGTTCCGGTCTGCACGACGACCGGCCTCCAGTGGATCGCGCTGCACGACGCGCCCGCATCGCAGGGGCAGTCGGACCGCGACCAGCATTGCGCGCTGTGCTGGCTCGGCCACGAAGGGCCGGGACTGCACGACGCGCGCGGTGCGCCGACGCATACCGTCGCGATCACGCGGGCGGCGCGTGCGACGCCCGCGATACGCCCGGCCGGCAGCGAGCCGGGCGTTCCGCCTCCCATACGCGCGCCACCTTTCCGCTCCTGACGCTTACCACCGTCTGACACGTACACGTACGGCCGGTTGCCGCATGGCGCCGGCCGCCCGATGTCGCGCGCGCAAAGCGCGCCTGTGGAGCAATAAGGATGAACAACATCAAGCTGACCCGCGCAGCGGTAACGCTGTGCGCGCTCGCAATGAGCTTTGCCGTCCGGGGCGCGGAGGAGGAATTGGATGCGGTCGTGGTCACCGCGACACGCGATACGGACGGCCCCACCATGACGCAACCGACGCTGCGCGTCGCCCGGGAGCGGATCAACCGTACCCCGGGCGGCGTGCATGTCGTCGATACCGACGACATCGCTACGAGCCGCGTTTCGACGCAGGCCGACATCTTCCGCTACGCGCCCGGTGTTTATGCGCAGCCGCGCTTCGGCGCCGAAGAGGCGCGCCTGTCCATCCGCGGATCGGGCATCCAGCGCACGTTCCATCTGCGCGGCATCAAGCTGCTGCAGGACGGGGTGCCGATCAGCCTGCCGGACGGCTCGGCCGACTTCCAGTCCATCGAGCCTCTGGCGACGCGCTATATCGAGGTTTACCGCGGCGCGAACGCGCTGCGCTACGGCGCCAGTACGCTGGGCGGGGCGGTCAACTACGTCTCGCGTACGGGCTTCGACGCGGAGCCGCTGTCGATCCGGCTGGACGCCGGCAGTTTCGGCTATCTGCGCTCGCACATCGCGACCGGCGGCGTGCGGGACGAGATCGACTATTACGCCGGCTTCTCCACCTTCGATCAGGACGGCTTCCGCCGTCACGCCGTACAGCAGAGCCGGCGCTTCAACGCCAACGTCGGCTACCGGCTCGGCGACGACCTGGAGACGCGCTTCTATTTCTCGTGGGCGACGAGCGATTCGGAGTTGCCGGGCAATCTGACGAAGGCGCGACTGAAGCGCGATCCGCGCCGCGCCAACGCCGACAACGTGGCCGGCGATCAGCGGCGCGACACCGACACCGTGCGGATCGCCAACCGCACGGTGTGGCGCTTCGGCAGCTCGCGTGTCGAGGCGGCTGTGTACTTCACCGACTTCGCGCTCTTCCATCCGATCTTCCAGGTGCTCAATCAGGATGCGCGGATCGCGGGCGGAGAACTGCGCTTCGTCAGCGAAGCGCTGCTGGCCGGCAGACGGAACATCTTCATCGCCGGCTACGCGCCCTCGCGCGGCATCGTCGACGAGGACCGCCACGTCAACGACTACGGACGCCGCGGCGCGCGCACCGACAAGACGACCCAGATCGCCACCAACCACGAGTTCTATTTCCAGAACACGCACTACGTGCTGCCCGAACTCGCCCTCGTGTTCGGCGTGCAGCACACGCGCGCGCGTCGCGATCTGAACGACAAGTTCGGCGCCGACGGCAGTTACGACAAGACGCACACCGGCACCAGTCCGAAGTACGGGCTGCTCTACGAGCTCTCGCCCGCGGTGCAGCTGTTCGCCAACATCTCGAAGAGTTTCGAACCGCCGTCCTTCAGCGAAGGGCTGGCCGCCGGACAGCCGAACAAGGCGCAGCGCGGCTGGACCTACGAGCTCGGCACGCGTGGCGAAACGCCGTTCGTCCATTGGGATGTCGCGCTCTATCACGCCAGGCTGCGCGACGAGCTGCTCGGGATCACGCCGGGCGCCGGCGCGAATGCGATCACGGTGAATGTGCCTCGCACCGTGCATCAGGGGCTGGAAGCCGCGTTCGGCGGACGCGCGGGCGCGTTCCAATGGCGCGCGGCGGTGCTGCTCAACCGCTTCCGCTTCGACGGCGACCCGGCGTTCGGCCATAACACGCTGCCCGGCATTCCCAAGGCGCTGGTGCGCGGGGACTTGCTGTATCGCGGGCCGAACGGTTTTTACGCCGGACCGAACCTCGAATGGTCGCCGCGCGCATACCCGGTCGACATGGCGAACACCCTGGAGGCCGATCCCTATGCCGTCTGGGGCTTCAAACTGGGGCAGGAGGCGGGCAGGCGATGGTCGTGGTTTGTCGAAGTGCGCAATCTGTTCGACAAGAGATACGCGGCCACCACCGGAGTCATACGCGATGCGCGGCATCCGCTGGCCGACCTGGCTCAGTTTCTGCCCGGCGACGGACGCTCGGTTTACGCGGGCGTGCAATGGCGGATGTAAGTGAACGTACCGGTGAAAGTCCGAAAGTACTGTGAAGGGGAGACGAACATGAACAGAATCCTGAAATGCGCGGCGGCTTTCATCGCCGTATCGCTTTGTGCGCCGGCGGGCGTCTCCGCGCACGTCACGCTCGAAACCAAGCAGGCACGCGTGGGCAGCTACTACAAGGCCGTCTTGCGCGTTCCGCACGGTTGCCACGGTTCGCCGACATTGAGAGTGCGGGTGCGCATTCCGGAAGGGGTCATCAACGTGAAGCCTCAACCGAAGCCCGGTTGGACGCTGGAGCTGGTGAAGGGCGACTACGCCAGGCCCTATGCCGCGCATCACGGCGCGCCGGTGTCCGCCGGCGTGCGCGAACTGGTGTGGTCCGGGCGGCTGCCCGACGAGTATTACGACGAGTTCGTGTTCTCGTCCTATCTGAGCACCGATTTGCCGGCCGGCGGCACGCTTTATTTCCCGGTGGTGCAGGAATGCGAGAAGGGGATCAGTCGCTGGACCGATGTGCCGGGGCAAGGCGGCAAATTTCCGGCGCCGGGGGTGAGACTGCTGCCCTGATCATGGCGCGCGCTTTCCGGCGCGCCGGCATGCAACACGTCGGCGTGCCGGGAAGGCGGGCGGCGATTGCGGCAACGCGACCGTCCAGCTTCGCCATAAGAAAATCGCCGGCGGGAATTTCCGTTGCGCGGCATAAGCTTAAAAAAACTAAATCGTTCCGTTGCGGCGCATAGATTCTTAATGTTGCTCCCTGTCTTCAACAGGGAGTCCGCAATGTTCAAGAAACTGCTGCTGGCAACGGCGTTTGCGATCGCGGCCGCTCCGGCCGCCGCGCAGACCACGCTGCTCAACGTGTCCTACGATCCCACCCGGGAGCTTTATCAGAACTTCAACCAGTCGTTCGTCAAATACTGGAAGGCCAAGACCGGCCAGACGGTCACCGTCAAGCAGTCGCACGGCGGTTCGGGCAAGCAGGCGCGCGCGGTGATCGACGGGCTGGAGGCCGATGTGGTGACGCTTGCCCTGGCCTATGACATCGACGCGCTGGCCGACCACAAGCTGATTCCGCAGGACTGGCAGAAGCGTCTGCCGCAGAACAGCTCGCCCTACACCTCGACCATCGTGTTCCTGGTGCGCAAGGGCAATCCCAAGGGCATCAAGGACTGGGATGACCTGATCAAGCCGGGTGTCTCCGTCATCACGCCCAACCCCAAGACCTCGGGCGGGGCGCGCTGGAACTACCTTGCCGCCTGGGGCTATGCGCTCAAGAAATCCGGCGGCGACGAAGCCTACGCGAAGGAGTTCGTGAAGAAGCTCTACAAGAACGTCGCGGTGCTGGATTCCGGCGCGCGCGGCTCGACCACGACCTTCGTCGAGCGAGGTATCGGCGACGTGTTCATCTCCTGGGAGAACGAGGCCTTCCTTGCCCTGAAGGAATTGGGTCCGGACAAGTTCGAGCTGATCGTGCCTTCGATCTCCATCCTGGCCGAGCCGCCCGTGACGGTGGTGGACAAGGTCGTGGACAAGCGCGGCACCCGCGCTCTGGCGCAGGCTTATCTGGAATACCTCTACAGCGAGGAAGGGCAGGAGGTTGCGGCGCAGAACTACTACCGGCCGCGGCTGGAGAAGGTGGCGGCCAAGTACGCCAAGGTCTTCCCCAAAGTGAACCTCTTCACCATCGACGAAGTGTTCGGCGGCTGGCGCAAGGCGCAGCAGACCCACTTCGCCGACGGCGGCGTGTTCGACCAGATCTACAGCTCGAAGTGAGCCGGGCCGGCGCAAAGGGCCGCCGTGGCGGCCCTTATTCGTTCCGGTTTATAAGGAAATCGCTATCCGTTCGTTCACGGAATAAGTGCATCGGCTCAAAATGCATCCTGCTTATTTGACTCGGCATTGAAGGAGCTGGCTATGGCGACGTTACGTCTGGGAGATACCGCGCCCGATTTCGAGCAGGACTCGACCATCGGCAGGATCCGTTTCCATGAATGGCTGGGCGACAGCTGGGGCGTGCTGTTCTCGCACCCGGCGGACTTCACGCCCGTGTGCACGACCGAGCTCGGCTATACCGCCAAGCTGAAGGGGGAGTTCGACAAGCGCAACGTCAAGGTGCTGGCCTTGTCCGTCGATCCGGTCGATTCGCACGAGCGCTGGGTGAACGACATCAACGAGACCCAGGGCTGCGTGGTGAACTTCCCGATCATCGCCGACCACGACCGCAAGGTCTCGGAGCTGTACGACATGATCCATCCGAACGCGAGCGCGACCACGACCGTGCGTTCGGTATTCATCATCGATCCGCAGAAGAAGATCCGGGCGACCATCACTTATCCGCCGAGCACGGGGCGCAACTTCGACGAGATCCTCCGCGTGATCGACTCGCTGCAGCTCACCGACAGCCACAGCGTAGCCACGCCGGTGAACTGGAAACCGGGCGACGAGGTCATCATCGTGCCCTCGCTCACCGATCCGGAAGTGCTGAAGCAGAAGTTCCCGCAGGGCTACCGCGCGGTGAAGCCTTATCTGCGTTACACCAAGGTAGAGAAGAACTGACGAGAGGAGCGGCCGGCAGGCCGCTTCTTCTTTCACAGATCAAAGAAGACACCATGTTGAAGCGCTTACTGCTCATCCTCTTTGCAGCGTCGCTCGCGGCAGGCGCCGCGCCCGCGGCTGCGGAGGCCACCATCCTCAACGCCTCGTACGATGTCGCGCGCGAGTTGTACAAGGACTACAACGCCGCCTTCGTCGAGTACTGGAAGAAGCAGACCGGCGAGACCGTCACCGTGAAGCAGTCGCACGGCGGTTCCAGCAAGCAGGCGCGCGCGGTGGCCGACGGTCTCGAAGCGGATGTCGTCACCATGAACCAGGCGAACGACATCGATCTGCTCCATCAGCGCGGCCAGCTCGTGCCGGCCGAATGGCAGAAGCGCCTGCCCAACAACAGCGTGCCCTATACCTCCACCTCGGTGTTCCTGGTGCGCAAGGGCAATCCGAAGAACATCAGGGACTGGGACGATCTCGTCAAACCCGGCGTGCAGGTGATCGTGCCCAATCCCAAGACCTCGGGCAACGGCCGCTACACCTATCTCGCCGCCTGGGGTTATGTGTTGAAGAAGGGCGGCACCGAGGAACAGGCGCGCGATTTCGTCGCCAGGCTGTTCGCCAATGTGCCGATCCTCGACACCGGCGGCCGCGGCGCCACCGCCACCTTCACCCAGCGCAACATCGGCGACGTGCTGATCACCTTCGAGAACGAGGTCTTCCTCATCAAGAAGGAACTGGGCGAGGACTTCGACATCGTCTATCCGAGCTGGTCGATCGCGGCGGAGAACCCGGTGAGCGTGGTCGACAAGGTCGTGGACCGGCGTGGCACGCGCAAGGTGGCGGAAGCCTATCTGCAATATCTCTATTCGCCGGAAGGACAGAACATCGCCGCCAAGCACTACTACCGTCCGGTGGTGGAAAGCGTGGCGAAGCAGTACGCGCATCAGTTCAAGCCGATCAAGTTGTTCACCGTGGACGAGCTGTTCGGCGGCTGGCAGCAGGCGCAGAAGAAGCACTTCGACGACGGCGGCGTCTTCGACCAGATCTACCAGAAGAAATAGGGCCATCATGAGCACGCTGCTGCTACGGCGCCATAGCGTCCTGCCCGGGTTCAATCTGGCGCTCGGGTTCACGCTGCTGTACCTGGCGCTGATCGTCCTGATCCCGCTGTCCTCGGCGTTCCTCAAGACCTTCACCCTGACCTGGGAGCAGTTCTGGGCGGCGGTCACGACCGAGCGGGTGGTGGCGTCGTACAAGCTGTCTTTCGGCGCCGCGCTGATCGGCGCGTCCGTCAACGCGGTGTTCGGGTTACTGGTCGCCTGGGTGCTGGTGCGCTACAGCTTCCCGGGCAAGCGCATCGTCGACGCGCTGGTCGATCTGCCCTTCGCCCTGCCGACCGCGGTGGCAGGCATCGCGCTGACCGGCATCTACGCGCAGAACGGCTGGATCGGCCGCTGGCTCGCCGAGTTCGGCATCAAGGCGGCGTTTTCGCCGCTCGGCGTGGTGATCGCGCTCACCTTCATCGGCCTGCCTTTCGTGGTGCGCACCGTGCAGCCGGTGCTGGAGGACCTGGAGCCGGAGCTCGAGGAAGCGGCTGCGAGCCTCGGCGCCTCGCGCTGGCAGACCTTCAGGCGCGTGATTTTCCCGGCCATCGTGCCGGCGCTGCTCACCGGTTTCGCGCTCGCCTTCGCACGCGCGGTGGGCGAGTACGGCTCGGTGATCTTCATCGCTGGCAACCTGCCGATGAAGACCGAGATCACGCCGCTGCTGATCATCACCAAGCTGGAGCAGTACGACTACGTCGGCGCGACGGCACTGGCCGTGGTCATGCTGGTCGTGTCCTTCCTCCTGTTGTTCGTCATCAACCTGTTGCAGTGGTGGGCGTCGCGCCGCGGCGCGAAGCTCCGTTGAGCCGGAACATGTCCGCAGTCATTACCGCTTCCCCTTCCTTCGGCGCAGCACGCGGCGCCGCGCGGCTGCGCAGCGCGACTTCCGAGCACCCGCTGGTGAAATGGGGGCTGATCGGAATCGCGCTCGCCTTCCTGTCCCTGTTCCTGTTCGTGCCGCTCGTCGCGGTGTTCTTCGAGGCCTTCCGCAAGGGCTTCGACGCCTACGTCGCCGCGCTGGTGGAGCCCGATGCGCTCGCCGCCATCAAGCTCACCTTGCTGGCCGCGGGCATCGCCGTGCCGCTCAACCTGGTGTTCGGCGTGGCGGCCGCCTGGGCGATCGCGAAGTTCGAGTTCCGCGGCAAGAGCCTGCTCACCACCCTGATCGACCTGCCGTTCTCGGTCTCGCCCGTGATCGCGGGTCTGATCTACGTGCTGGTGTTCGGCGCGCAGGGCTGGTTCGGGCCATGGCTGCAGGAGCACGACATCAAGATCGTCTTCGCCGTGCCCGGGATCATTCTGGCGACGGTTTTCGTTACCTTTCCCTTCATCGCGCGCGAGCTGATTCCGCTCATGCAGGCGCAGGGTTCGGAGGAAGAGGAGGCGGCGCGGGTGCTCGGCGCCTCGGGCTGGCAGATCTTCCGGCGCGTGACGCTGCCGAACATCAAGTGGGGACTGCTCTATGGCGTCATCCTCTGCAACGCGCGCGCGATGGGCGAGTTCGGCGCAGTGTCGGTGGTGTCCGGCCACATCCGCGGCATGACCAACACCATGCCGCTGCACATCGAAATCCTCTACAACGAATACCAGTTCGCCGCCGCGTTCGCGGTGGCCTCGCTGCTCGCCCTGCTGGCACTGGTGACGCTGGCGCTGAAAACGTTCATCGAATGGCGGCAGCACAGGGAAATCGCCGCCGACGGTTTCATGGAAGGTCCGCAATCATGAGTATCTCGGTCAAGAACATCACCAAACGCTTCGGCGCTTTCACGGCGCTCGACAACGTCTCGCTGGAATTCCCGACCGGCCAGCTCGTCGCGTTGCTCGGACCTTCGGGTTGCGGCAAGACCACGCTGTTGCGCGTCATCGCCGGCCTGGAGACGGCGGACGAGGGCAGCATCTACTTCTCCGGCGAGGACGCCTCCGACCGCGACGTGCGGGAGCGGCAGGTGGGCTTCGTGTTCCAGCATTACGCGCTGTTCCGCCACATGACGGTGTTCGAGAACGTCGCCTTCGGCCTGCAGGTGAAGCCGCGCGCCCAGCGGCCGAGCAAATCGGAGATCGCCGACCGCGTGCATGCGCTGCTCAAGCTGGTGCAGCTCGACTGGTGCGCGGACCGCTATCCCTCCCAGCTCTCGGGCGGCCAGCGGCAGCGCATCGCGCTCGCGCGCGCATTGGCGGTCGAACCCAAGGTGCTGCTGCTCGACGAACCCTTCGGCGCGCTGGACGCCAAAGTGCGCAAGGAACTGCGCCGCTGGCTGCGGCGCCTGCATGACGAGATCCACGTCACCAGCATCTTCGTCACCCATGACCAGGAGGAGGCGCTGGAAGTGGCCGACCGCGTCGTGCTGATGAACGCGGGGCGAGTGGAGCAGGAAGGTACGCCCGAGGAAGTGTACGAAAAGCCCGCGACGCCTTTCGTCTACAGCTTCCTCGGCAACGTCAATCTCTTCCACGGCCGTGCCCACCGGGGCTGGTTGCACGTGGGCGAGGGCGTTGCACTCGAGACGCCCGAACACGATACGACACAGGATACGCCCGCGGTCGGCTTCGTGCGTCCGCACGAGCTCGATATCGACCGCTACGGCCCCGGGCAGTCGGGCATCCGCGTACAACTGGTACGTACGCTGCTTGTCGGACCGACCGCACGCCTGGAACTGGAACGCGAGGACGGCGCCGGCCTGATCGAGGCGGAAATGCCGGCTGAGCAGTACCGCCAGAAACGCTTCCGGGAGGGCGAGACGCTGGTTGTACGGCCGCGGCGCCTGCAGGTCTTCCTCAATCCGAAGGACAAGACGCCGCAGGTGGCGCAAGCCGCCTGAGGAATCGGCCATGGCGAAGCCGCTGCCCGAGCCGCGCTGGCATTCGCCCGAAGGCGAGCCCATCAGCTGCGTCGAAAAGTTGAAGGTGCTGCGCGAAAACCTCGAGGAGATCCGGCAGGTCCTGCAGGACGCCTTCGAGGATGCGCTGCTGATGGGCTGCGACGAGGCGCAGGTCCGCGAAGTGTTCGCCCGAGTCGTCGCGGACCTGCACAACCCATACGAGTAGCGCCGCACACCGGCGCCACCCATCGCGGCGCGCTTCGTTCAGAACTCCAGCGCGTCGCGTATCGCTTCGATGCCGGCGCGTGCACAGGCTTCGTCGGCATCGCCGCCCGGCGCGCCCGATACGCCGATCGCGCCGACCAGCATGCCGCTCGATTCGATCGGCACGCCGCCGCCCGTGGCGACCACGCGCGGCAGGTGGCGGATGCCGGAGACTGCGCCCTTCTCGGTTTCGCGTCCCAGCGTTTTCGTATCCATCCTGAACGTAGCCGCCGTGTAAGCTTTGTCGATGGAGGTTTGCACGGTGTGCGGGCCGGCCAGCCGGTCGCGCAGCATGACCACGGCGTTGCCGGCGCGGTCGCTCACGGCGACGGCGGCCTGATAGCCCTGCTTGTTGCAATAGGCGAGCGCGGCGGAGGCGGCCTTGAGCGCCGCCTCGGGCGTGATGCTGCGCAGCTCGAAAGTGGCTTCCTGCGCCTGTGCGGCGGTCGCGGCGGCGCAGAGGGCGAGGATCGCAATACGTGACATCCGATGCTCCATACGAAAGTGCGGTGGACGAAGTGTCGCACGACGGGAGGCAATACGAGAAGGCCGCATATGCACTGCGCGCTATAACGAACTAAGAAAGGATTCGTTCGCAACGCGGGCGATTTTCAATAAATTTTCGCTGTGCCGGTCGAGGACCGGCGAAAATGGAAACGCATCACCGGAATGAAGCATAGCGAGGATCGAACCGATACCGCCGGGCGGACGGCGTTGCCGCCGGAGGTGTTGTCGCAAATCGTCAAAGCGATCGGACAGATCCGCTACGGCTCCGTCGAGGTGTCGATCCACGATTCGCGCGTGGTACAGATCGAGTCGCGCGAGAAGTGGCGTTTCCAGAGCGATAAACCGCGCGCGTAACGACGCGCGCTTCGCCCCGGCCGGGGCATCGAACAAATTCCAAGCTGACCGGACCACCGGAAGCTTGCCGACCCGAAAAGAGAGTTTGGCATGCACGGTACGGTTTCGGTTCGCACGGCACGCGCGCAACGCGCGTCGCATCCGACTGCATCCACCTTCGCCTTCCGCGCCGGTCCACCACCGCCACGGCGCAATGCATCGAGGCCTGAGTGCCCGCACGGCGGAATTCTTCGCTCGCCCGTATTCAACCTTTCAAACCCGGAGATTTTTCATGTCCATCGAAGCCATCAACGCCCGCAATCAGTTCCGCGGCAAGGTGAAGGAAATCGTCCACGGACCGGTGGTGTCGGAGATCGTCATCGAAACGCCGCACGGCATCGTCACCTCGGTCGCTACCACGCGCTCGATCAGGGAGCTGAAGTTGGAAATCGGCAGCGACGTGCTCGCGCTGGTGAAAGCCACGGAAGTCTCCATCGCGAAGGTGTGACATGAGCGTCCTGCTGATTTCCGGAAGCCCGGCGGAGAACTCGCGCTCGACCGCGCTGCTTGCGTACGCCGGCGAAGAGTTGCGCAAGCACGGCATCGCCACGCGTCTGCTCGCGGTGCGCGATCTGCCTGCAGAGGATCTGGTGTACGGCCGCTACGACAGCGCGGCCGTGCGCAACGCGGCGGAACTGGTCGACTGGGCATGGGCGGTCGTCGTAGCCACGCCGATATACAAGGCAGCCGCCGCGGGCGTACTGAAAGCCTTCTTCGATCTGCTGCCGCAGAACGCCCTGGCCGACAAGGTAGTGTTGCCCATCGGCGTAGGCGGCAGCCGCGCGCATCTGCTTGCGGTCGACTACACACTCAAGCCGGTGCTGCAGACCCTCGGCGCGCAGCAGGTGCTCGGCACGGTGTACGCGGTCGATTCGCAGATCGGCGTCGGTTCGGACGGCGGCTGGACGATCGACGAGGACATCGCTCTTCGTCTGCACAACGCAGTAAGGCGCCTCGTCCACCTCGGCCGCGCCATGCGGCCGGCAACGCCGCACGCGCTGCACCACGACCTTACCCATCTTCCCGCCGGCCGGCACGCCGTGGCCTGACCGTTGGAGGCGCCCATGTCGGAAAGGATCGATCGCAAGCGCCGCGGGCTACTTCTCGCGACGACTGTGTTCACCGCCGGTGCGCTGCTGCCGGACACCGCGCTCGCTCAGGCGAAGGAGCACACCCCGGCACTGGTGAAACCGGTCATAGCACAAAGCGAACCGGAGACGGTCCGCATCGCTTTCCAGAAGAGCTCGCCTAACGCCGCGGTGTTGAAACAGCGCGGCGTGCTGGAGCGGCGCTTCAAGAACGTGGTGTGGCTGGAGTTTCCGGCCGGGCCGCAGTTGCTGGAGGCGCTCGCGGTGGGCAGCGCGGACATCGGCGTGGTGGGCGATTCTCCGCCCATCTTCGCGCAGGCGGCCGGCAAGGAACTGCTCTATGTCGGCGTCGAGCCGCCGCGGCCGGACGCTTCCGCGGTGCTGGTGCGCAAGGATTCGCCCATCCGCTCGGTCGCCGAGCTGAAAGGCAGGCGCATCGCGTTCCAGAAAGGTTCCAGCGCGCACTACCTCACGGTGCGTGCGCTTGAACAGGCCGGTCTGCAATTGAGCGATGTACAGGTGTCCTACCTCACGCCGGCCGAAGCGCGCGCGGCCTTCGAGCGCGGCAGCGTCGACGCCTGGACGGTCTGGGACCCGTACTACGCTGCGGCGGAGCTGCAGGGCGTGGCGCGTGCGCTGTACACCGGCCGCGATGCGGGCGTGAACAACAACGCCTTCTTCCTCGCCTCCAAGGCTTTCGCGGCGAAATACCCGCACACCATCCTGGCGCTGCTGGAGGAATTCAGCAGCAACGACGCCTTCCTGCACGAGCAGCGCGCCGAGGCCGTCGCGCTCTACGCCGCGTTCTCGGGGCTTCCGTCCGAAGTCGTGAACCTCGTGTTCGAGCGCCGGCCGCGCGCGCCCATTCGTCCGCTGAGCGCGGAAGTGGTGCAGGACCAGCAACGCATCGCCGACACCTTCCATCGTCTCAATCTCATTCCGCGCGCGATCCGCATCGCCGATGTCGTGTGGCGGCCGGGGCCGGCGCGCGCGGCGCAGCAATAAGGGAGATCCAATGCAAGTGTTCTGGTTCATTCCCACGCACGGCGACACCCGCTACCTCGGCACGGCTGACGGCGGACGCCAGGTCGATCTGCATTACGCGAGACAGATCGCGCAGGCGGCCGACCAGCTTGGCTACGAAGGAGTGCTCATTCCCACCGGGCGTTCCTGCGAAGACCCGTGGGTCGTGGCGTCGAGTCTCATAGGCTTCACCCGGCGCCTGAAGTTCCTGGTGGCGCTGCGTCCCGGCGTCTTCACGCCCGCGGTGGCGGCGCGCATGGCGGCAACCTTCGACCGTCTGTCGGACGGCCGTCTGCTGCTCAACGTCGTGACCGGCGGCGATCCGGTGGAGCTCGCCGGCGACGGCATCCATCTCTCGCACAGCGAGCGCTACGAACTCACGTCCGAGTTCCTGCGCATCTGGCGGCGGGTGATGCAGGGCGAAACGGTCGATTACGAAGGCAGGCATCTCAACGTCAAGGGCGCGAAGCTGCTCTATCCGGCGGTGCAGAAACCTTATCCCCCGCTGTGGTTCGGCGGCTCGTCGGACGCAGCGCACGAGCTTGCCGCCGAACAGCTCGACACCTATCTCACCTGGGGCGAGCCGCCTGCGGCGGTGGCGGAAAAGATCGCCGACATCAAGGCACGCGCCGCCAGGCACGGCCGCAAGCTGAAGTTCGGCATCCGCCTGCACGTGATCGTGCGCGAGACGAACGAGAAGGCGTGGGCAGCTGCCGAAGAGCTCATCAGCAGGCTCGACGACGAGACCATCGCCGCTGCGCAGAAGGCGCTCGGCCGCTACGACTCCGTCGGTCAGCGCCGCATGCTCGCGCTGCATCAGGGGCGGCGCGACAAGCTCGAGATCAGCCCCAACCTCTGGGCCGGCGTCGGGCTGGTGCGCGGCGGCGCGGGCACGGCCCTGGTCGGCGATCCGGAGACGATCGCTGCGCGCATGAAGGAGTATGCCGACCTCGGCATCGAGACCTTCATCCTCTCCGGCTATCCGCATCTGGAGGAAGCCTACCGCTTCGCCGAGCTCGTGTTCCCGTTGCTGCCGGGACGCGCGCGGCGCACGGCCGATGTGGCCACGCTCACGGGGCCCTTCGGCGAGCTGGTGGGGCACGAGCTCGCGCCCAAGGTTTCGCAGAGCTGAATCACAACGGTGCGAAGGAAGACGCTGCCATTCATCAAGGAGTTTCATGGTGTTTCACCATCCCCATCCGAACGCGAACGAAGCGCACCTGCTGCGGAAACTGGCGTGCACCCTGTCCGCGCTGATCGCGGCGGTCGCCCTGTTCTTCTACGCCGCCCACGCCGCCGCGCAGGGCGAGACCAAAGTCGTGCGGATCGGCTACCAGAAGTTCAACACGCTCAACATCCTTAAGGGCACCGGCAATCTCGAGAAGGCGCTCAAGCCGCTGGGCTACTCGGTGCAGTGGTACGAGTTCGTGGCCGGCCCGCCTCTGCTGGAAGCGCTCAACAGCGGCAACATCGATCTGGGCCACGCGGCCGACACGCCTTCGGTCTATGCGCAGGCCGCGGGCGTGGAGGCAGTCTATCTGGCCGCGGAACAGCCCTATCCAAAGGGCATCGGCATCCTGGTCGCGCGCGATTCCGATATCAGGACGGTGAAGGATCTGCGCGGCAGGAAAGTAGCGCTGGGGCGCGGCTGGAACGTCCAGTACCTCACGGTGCGCGCGCTCGAGGAAGCGGGACTGAGCTTCGACGACATCAAGCCGGTTTACGTCCAGAACGCCGCCGACGCGCGGGCCGCCTTCGAATCCGGCCGCGTCGACGCGGTGGCCTTGTGGGATCCCTTCCTCGCAGGCGCCGAGCTCGCACCCGGCAGGCCGCGCCTGCTGCGCGACGGAACGGGGCTCTCGAACAACCGCACCTTCTATCTCGCTTCGCCGAAATTCGTACGCGAGCATCCCGATGTGGTGCGCGTGCTGTTCGCGGAACTGAAGAAGACCAACGACTGGGCGCAGAAGCATCCGCAGGAAGTGGCCGATCTGCTCGCGCCGCAGTTGGGCGTGGACGCGCGCGTGCTCAAGCTCGCCACCGAACGGCGCAACTACACCGCCGTGCCGGTCGATGCAGGCATCGTCGCGGAGCAGCAGCGCATCGCCGACGTGTTCTACAAGCTCAAGCTGATCCCCAGGCCGATCAACGTGCAGGACGCCGTCTACAAGGAGGTATTGCTGCCATGATGCGCCGCATCTACCTTGCGGGCTTTCTCATCGCCGGCAATACGCTGCACAGCCACGCCGTTTGGCGCCAGCAGTCCGCGCCCGCGTTTCTGAGCGGCGAGTACTACGTGCACATCGCGCGCACGCTGGAGCGCGGCCTGTTCGACCTGGTGTTCTTCGCCGACCGTCAGGCGGTGTCGGCGCGCTACGCCGGCTCCTACGAGATGGGTCTTGCGCGCGGCGACCAGGACGCCACGCGTCTGGACCCCGTGCCGATCCTGGGGTTGATGAGCGGCGCGACCCGGCATCTCGGCCTCGGTGCGACGCGTTCCACCACCTATGCGCAGCCTTATGCGCTCGCGCGCGAGTTCGCCACGCTCGACCACATCTCCGGCGGCCGCGCGGCCTGGAACGTTGTCACTTCGGTGAACCAGGACGAGGCGCGCAACTACGGGGTGCATGAAGCGTTGCCGCACGACGCGCGTTACGACCGCGCCGACGAGTTCATGGAACTCACCGCGAAGCTGTGGGACGGCTGGCAGCCGGACGCGCTGAAGCTCGACGCGGCGCAGGGCGTGTATGCCGATGCGACGCGCGTCGCGCCGGCCCGCCATAAGGGCCGCTATTTTGAATGCGAAGGGCCGTTGAATATCCCGCGCTCGCCGCAGGGCCGGCCGGTCATCATCCAGGCGGGTTCCTCGGCGCGCGGCCAGGATTTCGCAGCGCGCTGGGCGGAAGTGGTGTTCTCCATCCAGCCCGATCTGGCGCGGATGCAACGCTTCTATAGCGATCTCAAAGGCCGTCTCGAAGGCTTCGGCCGCACGCGGGATGATCTCAAGATCCTGACCGCGGTCATGCCCTTCGTTGGCCGCAGCCGCGCGGAAGCGGAGGAACTGCGCGAGCGGCACAACGCGCTCGCCGATCCGATCGCCGGGCTGGCGACGCTGTCGGCACAAATGAACGTCGATTTCTCCGCCTACGCGCTCGACGAACCGGTGCCGGATATCGAGGTGCAGGGCATCCGCGGTCTGTACAACGTCATCCGCGAACTCGCGGGCGACCGGCCGCTCACCTTGCGCGAAGCCGGCCGGCTCTACGCGCAGAGCATTCTCGTGCCGCAGGTCGCAGGTACCGCGAGCGACATCGCCGACTGGCTGCAGGACAAGTTCGAGCAGGGCGGCGCCGACGGTTTCGTCGTCACGCCGCACGCGCTGCCGCAGGCCTTCGACGCCTTCGTGGACGCGGTGGTGCCGGAGCTGCAACGCCGCGGCCTGTATCGCCATCGGTATACGGGCAGGACATTGCGCGAAAACCTGTCGGGCGCTGCCGGGGAGGCGCGACATGCCGCCTAGCGCGCTGCAGAGCGTAAACGCCGCGACACGGCTCGATGAGCGGGAGATCGAGACGCGGCTTGCGCAGCTTGTCGAGGCGCTCGCCGCCACGGCGGCCGAACGCGACCGCGCCGGCGGCCACGCCGCGCAGGAACGCGAACGCATCCGCGCCAGCGGCCTGCTGCGATTGTCGGTGCCGCGGCGCTACGGCGGCGAGGAGCTCGAATGGCCGCGCCTGTACGGCATCGTGCGCCGCGTCGCCGCCGTGGACGCATCGCTCGCGCATCTTTACGCCTTCCATCATCTGCAGGTGGCGACGGTGCTGCTCTACGGCGACGCCGCGCAGCACGAGCGCTATCTCGTGCCCACGATCCGCGAGAACTGGTTCTGGGGCAATGCGCTCAACCCGCTCGATCCGCGCCTGGTCGCCACGCCGGTCGAGGACGGCTATCGCCTCGACGGCGAAAAGGGCTTCTGCTCGGGCGCGCGCGGCTCGGACCGGCTGATCGTGTCCGCGCGCCTGCGCGACAGCGACGCGCTCATCGTCGCCGTGCTGCCCACGCGCGCGGCAGGCGTCACCGTGCTCGACGACTGGGATGCCTTCGGGCAGCGACAAACCGACAGCGGCACCGTGCGGTTCGAGAACGTCCGCGTGCCGCACGAGGCGGTGCTGCGCGATCCCGGTCCGAACGGCAGCGTGCGCGCGAGCCTGCGCACCTGCCTGGCGCAACTGGTGCTGACAAATCTCTACGTAGGCATCGCGCAAGGCGCGCTGGCGGAAGCCAGGCGCTATGTCCTCACGCGCACGCGGCCGTGGCCGACTTCCTCCGCGGCGAGCGCTGCGGAAGATCCCTACGTGCTGCACCGCTTCGGCGAGCTGCAGATCCAACTGAGCGCGGCCGTGGCGCTCGCGGACGATGCGGCTGAACGCCTGCAGGCGGCGTGGGCACTCGGCGAGGGCATCGATGCGCAGACGCGCGGACAGACGGCGCTGGCGATCGCGCAGGCCAAGGTGTTCGCCGCGCGCGCCGGTCTCGACCTCTGCTCGCGCGTCTTCGACCTTATGGGCGCCAGCTCGGTCGCCGGCCGTCTGGCGCTGGATCGCTACTGGCGCAATCTGCGCACGCACAGCCTGCACGATCCGCTCGACTACAAGACGTGCGAAGTGGGCGAGTGGGTGCTGCACGGACGCGTGCCGACACCGTCTTCCTACTCCTGAGCAACACCATGTCGAAACGCAATTTCCATCGCGCACTGCCTTGGGCCGTGCCCACGCTGATCCTGCTGCTGTGGCAGCTCTCCGCACAGACCGGGTTGTTGTCCAGCCGCATTCTGCCGGCGCCCTCGAGCGTGGTAGAAGCGGCCTGGTCGCTCACCGCCAGTGGAGAGTTGTGGCTGCACGTGTGGGTGAGCACATTGCGGGCGCTGACGGGCTTCGCCATCGGAGGCGGTCTGGGCCTGGTCTTCGGGCTGCTGACCGGCTCCTTCAAACCGGCCGAGACGCTGCTCGACACCACCATCCAGATGGTGCGCAACATTCCCGCGCTGGCGCTCATTCCGCTCGTCATACTCTGGTTCGGCATCGACGAGGGCGCGAAGCTGTTCCTTGTGGCCACGGGCGTGTTCTTCCCCGTGTACATCAATACCTTCCACGGCATCCGTTCGGTCGACAAGGGGCTGATCGAAATGGCGCGCAGCTACGGTCTCGGCGGCTGGCGGCTCTACCGCGAAGTCATCCTGCCGGGAGCGTTGCCTTCCATCCTCGTCGGTGTGCGCTTCTCGCTCGGCCTGATGTGGGTGCTGCTGATCGTCGCGGAGACGATTTCGGCCAACAGCGGCATCGGCTACATGACCATGAACGCGCGCGAGTTCCTGCAGACCGACGTAGTGCTGCTCGGCATCCTGCTGTACGCGGCGCTGGGCAAGCTCGCCGACGTCCTGGCGCGCGCGCTCGAGCGCTATTGGCTGCGCTGGCATCCGGGCTATCAGCCTGCATAGGAGATCTAATGCGTACCGATCCCATCGAACTGCAACGCGTCGCCGAACTCGATACCCCCGCCGCCGGCGTGCGCATCGAGCTCGCGGGCGTGGAGCGCGCCTTCGGCACGCTGCGGGTATTGAAGGGGCTGGATCTGGAAATCCGTCCCGGCGAATTCGTCGCCGTCGTGGGCCGCAGCGGCTGCGGCAAGAGCACGCTGCTGCGGCTGCTGGCCGGCCTGGACGAAGCCGACGGCGGCAGCATCCGCTTCGACGGCGAGCCGATCGCGCAGGCGAAGGCGCGCGGGGACGTGCGCATCATGTTCCAGGAGCCGCGTCTGCTGCCGTGGAAGACGGTGCTGCAGAACGTCGCGATCGGCCTGGGTCCGGGATCGCTGGGCGAAGCGCGTGCGGCATTGGCGCGCGTCGGGCTGGAGGACAAGGCCGGGCAGTGGCCGGCGAATCTTTCCGGCGGGCAGCGGCAGCGCGCCGCGCTTGCACGTGCGCTGCTCCATCAGCCGCGCCTGCTGCTGCTCGACGAACCGCTCGGCGCGCTGGATGCGCTCACGCGCATTGAGATGCAGAAGCTCATCGAGGAACTGTGGCTCGCGCAGGGTTTCACCGCGCTGCTGGTCACGCACGACGTGCAGGAAGCGATCGCGCTTGCCGACCGCGTGATCCTGATCGAGGCGGGACGGATCGGGCTCGACCTGCGCGTGCATCTGGCGCGGCCGCGCAGCCGCGGTACGGCCGAATTCGCCGCGCTGGAAGGTGCGGTGCTCGACCGCGTGATGAACAATGCGCCGGCGCTTCCGCTCAACGCTTTCCGCGGCAAGGTGACGAGCATCGAAAGCGACCGCATCCTGGCGGAAGTGCGCGTGCTGACGCCCCTCGGCGTGCTGACCGCCCTGCTGCCGGCGCCCGACGTCACCGAACAGGACCTTCATATCGGCGACGAGGTACTGGTGCATCTGCGGCCCACCAGCATCGCCCTTGCGAGGGTGCAGTCGGGCATGGCGAGCAATTTCTATGCGGGTCCGGGATGGGTTTGATGACTCCGAAGAATATCCAAGTGATAAATGATTCCTTTTGATCCGGCCGGGGCGGTTGCATACTTTGTGCACCGGTCGATGCGATTCGTGCGCGCATGGTCCGGCCTTGATATGCCTCCTTGTGGAATATTCGAACCGGGCTTCGGCCCGGTTCTATTTTTTGCAAGGGAGGAAAATTTCCACACAGAGGCCCCCGCCCTCGCGATTGCGCGCCTGCAGGCTGCCGCCGTTGGCCTCGATGGCGCGCTTGGCGATCGCCAGACCCAGGCCGAAACCGCTGACGCCCGCGCCGCTTTCGCCGCGGCGGAAGGGTTCGAAGATGTGCGGGAGCTCGCTTTCCGATACGCCCGGGCCGCGATCGCAGACCTCGATGCATACCCCGTCCCGGCCCGGTAGCCGTTGCGCGCGGACTTCCACCGTCGTGCCCGGCGCGGTGTATTTCACCGCGTTGCGGACGATGTTCTCGATGCCGCGCTGCAGCGCCTCGACGTGGAAGCGGCCGACGCCTTCTCCCGAGTGCACGTATCGCAGATCGCGGCCGTTCGACTGTGCCTCGAAGCGCGCGTCGGCGACGACGGCCTCGAGCATTTCCATGAGGTCGATTTCCTCGGCTTCGCCCTGACCCGCCGCGGTATCCAGCCGCGACAGGGTCAGGAGCTCGCCGACCAGCCGGTCGAGCCGTTCCGTCTCGTGTTCCAGGCGCGTCAGCATATCGTCAGTGCGCGCCGGATTCTGGCGCGCCAGTCCGATTGCGGCCTGCATGCGCGCAAGGGGCGAACGCAGTTCGTGCGAGACGTCGTGCAGCAGGCGTTGCTGCGCTTCCAGAAGCTGTTGCAGGCGTTGCGCCATGCGGTCGAAGTCGCGGCTCAGATCGGCGATCTCGTCGCGGCGCGCGCCGATGCGGCCGCTGACGCGCACGTCGAGTTGGCCCTGCGCGGCGCGGTCGAAGGCCGAGCGCAGATGGCGGATCGGCCGCGAGAGATACCACGCGAGCAGCGCGGCGAAGGCGATGCTGGCCGCGACGCCGATGCCCAGCATCAGCACGGCGGGCGGCAGGAGCGGCTGGCTGCGGTGCCTGGCGATCGGGCGCGCCTCGCCCGGCGGGACGAAGAGCAGCCAGCGCTCGCCCTGGGGCGATTCCACCCAGCGCGCGGCCTGGCGCCGCCGATCCGTTCGGGCGGCGCTCAACGCCGCTTCGCGCGCTTCTTCCGATACCGCACGATCCAGCACCTCGTGACCGCTCGCGCCGATCGCATGCAGGCGTGACGTACGCGGACGGCCTTCGCCGGAAAGGATGAATTCGCGCAGGGCTTCGACGCCGCCATGGCGCAGCACCGCGGCGCCCGAATCGACGAGTATGGCGGCCGCCGGTCCGCCGACGATCGCCGGCGCGTCTTCCGTCTCGGGCGCGTCGCGCAGCACATTGACGGCGAGCGCCACCGCCAGCCCGGTGAGCAGCAGCGTGAGCCAGAAGCCGAAGAAGAGTTTCCAGAACAGCCGGCCCATGCCCTAGCTCCGCAGCAGTTGGTAGCCGATGCCGCGCACCGTCTGGATGATGCCGGGATCGGCACCCTGTTGCGCGAGCTTCTGGCGGATGCTGCTCATGTGCACGTCGATGCTGCGGTCGAAACGCGCGAGCGGCCGGCCGAGCGCCTGCTGGCAGAGATCGGCCTTGCTGACCGGCTGGCCCGCGTTACGTGCCAGCACTTCCAGCAGGTTGTACTCGGTGCTGGTGAGCGCAAGCGTCGCCTCGCCCCATTGCGCGGCGCGACGCTGCGGCCAGACGACGAGCGGACCGATTTCGATCCGCTGCGGCGCGTCGTCGCCCGCGCCCTGGGCGCGCCGCAGGATGGCGCGTATGCGCGCCACCAGCTCGCGCGGCGTGCAGGGTTTGGGTACGTAATCGTCCGCGCCCAGTTCCAGCCCCAGGATACGGTCCAGATCGTCGCCCTTGGCGGTGAGCATCAGCACCGGCAGACGGCTCCGGGCGCGGATGCGGCGCAGCACTTCCAGACCGCCCAGGCGCGGCATCATGACGTCGAGCACGACGATGGCGTAGGCGCCGCTCAGGGCTTCGGCCACGCCCTGCTTGCCGTCCTGCACGTGGACGGCGTCGAAGCCTTCCTGCTGCAGGTATTCGCGCAGCATGCCGCCCAGTTCGGCATCGTCGTCGACCAGTAAAACCTTGTTGTTCATGGGCCTTAGTGTAGCCGAGCGCCCGGCGCGGGCTTGCGCCGCTTACGGAGCGTTACACAGCTTTACGCATCTTTACGCAGGCCTAACGCAGCCTTACGAGGGCGGCCACTACAGTGCGAGCCATGCAGGTCGTCCCTGCGTTTTATGGAGCGGAGCAACCATGAAGAACACCCTGAGCACCATGTTGATCGCCGGCAGCCTCGCGCTGAGCATTCCCTTCGCCGCACAGGCGCGTCCGGGCGGGATGGACGGTTGCCATCACGCCATGGCCGCGAAACACGCCGAGTCCGGCAAGCGCGGCGGCCATTTCATGCGCGGTCTGGATCTCACCGAAGCGCAACGCGACAAGATTTTCGAGATCCGCCACGCCGCGGCGCCCGCGCTGCGCGAGAAGGGCAAGGCGGCGTTCGAAGCGCGCAAGGCTTTGCGCGAAGCCACGCGGGCCGAGCAGTTCGACGAAGCGAAAGTGCGCGGCGCGGCCGAACGCCTGGCCAAGGCCGAAGCCGACGTGGTGGTGGAGCGGGCGCGCGTGCGTCAGCAAGTGCTGTCGGTGCTGACGCCCGAGCAGCGCGCGAAGCTGGAGCAGGCCAAGGAGCGCCGCGGCAAGTTCCGCCCCGGCAAGCATCACGGCGAACGCCCGGTGAAACAGGGCTGAGCTTTCCGGCCCAGCCAACGACGGCCGCGTGATGCGGCCGTCGTGCTTTTGACAGCCAACAATGCCGCGCGGCGCGCCTCGGGCGGCTTGACCGCACCCATGACATCGGAATTAGATGAGCGGACGACGAGGAGGCCGATATGTTCGCACGTACCCTCATCATCCTCTCCTGGGGCGCGGCGATGGCGTTCGCCGGTACGGCCTATGCCTGGAAGACGGTCGAACTGAACGGTCCGGGTTTGTCGCGCGACGCGAGGTACAGCGGCAAGGTGCTGACGCGCGAAGAACTGCGCGTCTGCCTGAACCGCCGGGAAGCGCTCAACGCCGCGGTGACGCGCATGCACGAAGAGGACGCGGCGCTTTCCAAGGAAGCGGCCGAAATCCGCAAGTTGAAAGACGAGATCGAGCTCCAGGAACCGGTGGTCGACCGTACCGATCCGGAGGCGGTGGCGCGTTTCAATGCCATGATCGATGAAGTGGCCGAGCGCACGCAGGCGTACAACGCCGCCATGAAGAAGCTCGGCGCGCAGTATTACGAGCACAAGCGCCTGCGTTCGGATTTCGCCAAACAGTGCGGCGCGCGCTATTACGAAGACGATCTGCGTGCCCTGCGCGCGGCCGCCAGGTGAGCGCTGCGCGGGAGACATCGCCGGCGTAAGATTGCGACGCTATGGATCCCGTATACGGAGCGATTACTCTGCGTTTGCTCGCCGCGCTCGGCGTGGGCGCGCTGATCGGCTTCGAGCGCAGCTATCGCGGCCGCCCCGCGGGTTTCCGTACCCATGCGCTGGTTTGCTTGTCCACGGCCCTGCTGATGCTGGTCACCGTTTACGAAAGCCGCTGGGTGCCTGAGCTCGATGCGGGGCGCCTCGCCCTCGATCCGACCCGCATGGCGCAAGGCATCATGACGGGCATCGGCTTCCTCGGCGCCGGCGTGATCATGAAGGAAGGCCTGTCGGTGCGGGGGCTGACCACCGCGGCTTCGATCTGGATGACCGCGGCGATCGGCATCCTGATCGGAATCGGCTTCTACTTTCCCGCCGCCGTGGCGACGGCGCTGACCATCGCGGTGCTGTCGCTGTTCCACTGGATCGAAGCGCGCCTGCCCGCGCAGTTCTACGCTCAATTCGCTGTGCGTTTCGCGCAGGACGCGCCGATGGCCGAGGAGGCGCTGCGCGAGCTCGTCTCCGCGCACGGCTTCAGCATCGCCAATCTGAACTACCGCTTCGATGCCGAAGCGGGTTTCTACGAATACCAGATGGTGATCCGCTCCACTGCCGCGGCCAACGCCGGCCGTCTGGCGATGACCCTCTCCAAACTCGAAGGCGTGCTCGAGTTCCGGCTGTCGCCCACCGGCCGTTGAAGCGGAATAACCATATGGCAATCCGTTCGTTCCCGTTCGGAGACGGCTTGCGCATACTTGCGACGTCGACGCGGACCGCGTCGGCATCGACGCTGTAAATCCCCGGAAGGGGAGACCTCCCTGGTCTCCCCTCTTTTTTGCGGTCGGGCGCCACCGTAGACGCAGCAGCCAAATGGGTTATTGAACCCTCGGCAATAAGGAAATAACCAATGCTTCGTTCAGAAGCGTCGCCGGCCCTCCGATAATGGAAGCGCCGTCGATCAGGTAGCAGTTGATTGCCGGCGGTTTGCTCACCTCCTTGCGATGAACCTTTGGGCCGGACTATGTCCGGCCTTTTTTGTCGCCGTCTGACGACGTCGGACGGCTGGCGGCTTGCGTCGAAGACTCGTAGCATGTGACAGGTCCGCGTGAGCGGACCCGATCCTTCGAACGGAAGTCGCCGGCGCCGGCTGCCGGCATTGGGGGCGAGGCTCCATGGGCCCGATGCGCAAAGCGAGGATTCTGGTCGTGGACGACAATCGCGATGCGGCCGAATCCCTGCAGATGCTGCTGGAGTTGATCGGCCACGAAGTGAAAGTGGCCTACGACGGCTCGCAGGCGATCGAGGCCTATCTCGCCGAACACCCCGATATCGTGTTCCTGGACATCGGCCTGCCGCGGCTCAGCGGCTACGAAGTGGCGCGCCGTATCCGCGGCCAGGCCGCGGGCAATGGACCGCTGCTTGTGGCGCTCACGGGCTGGGAGCGGGAAGAGGACCGGCAGCGCGCAGCGGAAGCGGGTTTCGATCACCACATAGTGAAGCCCATCGCCTACGAGCAATTGACCGAGTTGCTCGGGCGCGCCCGGATTTGAGGCTCAGGCGCAACGCACTGCGCGCGAGTCGCCGCGTTGCGCGAGCGCGAGTTTTTCCCGCAGCACCTCACCGAGCAGGATGAGCGCCGGGCCGTTGCCGCACGAGGCGGCGAGGGCGGGCAGTTCGCTCAGTACACCGTAGCGCACCGCCGCTTCGGGCAGGGAAGCGCTTTCGACCAACGCGACCGGCGTATCCGCGGCGCGTCCGCGTGCGATCAATGTCTCGGCGATGCGCGCGGCTTCCCCGGCACCCATATAGATAGCCGCGGTGTCGGCGTGCAGGGCTGCGGCGGCCCAATCGCTTTCGCGTTCCATTTCGCCCACGCGCGGCGTGACGAAGGTGAGATTGCGGCTCAGGCCGCGCCGTGTGAGGGACACGCCGATCTCGGCGCTCGCCGCGAGCGCTGCGGTAATGCCCGGTACCACCTCGTATTCGATGCCGGCCGCTTCCAGCGCATCCATCTCCTCCTGCGCGCGGCCGAACAGCATCGGGTCGCCCCCCTTCAGTCGCACGACCCGTTCGTACTTGCGCGCGGCGTCGACCAGGCGCTTGTTGATGAACTTCTGCGCGGTGGAATGACGGCCGCAACGCTTGCCGACGGCGATCTTCTTCGCGCGCTGCGCGAGCGCAAGCGTGTCGGGATGCACCAGCGCATCGTAGTAAACGATGTCCGCCTCCTGCAGCACCCTGGCGGCGCGCAGGGTGAGCAGATCGGGTGCACCGGGACCTGCGCCGACGAGGTAGACCTTCGCCATCGAGCCTCTAGCCTTCGATCATCCCGCCCGCGACCGTCTGGTTCGTCGCCTCGTCGATTAGGATGAAGGCGCCGGTGGCGCGGTTCACCGCATAAGGGTCGGCGAAGACCGGTTGGGCGAGATTCAGCGTGATCTGCGCGATGTCGTTCATGGCGAGCGAGTCGGGTGCCGGCTGCCTGTCCAGCGTGTGGATGTCGATGCGGTGATCGATCGAAGCGATCTTCGCCTTGACCGAACGCGAGGTGTGTTTGAGCACGTACCGCGCCACCGGGTTGTAGCCCTCGTTGGAGAGCCAGCACACGTTGGCGGTGACCTGTTTCAGCGCGCGCGGCGCCTCCGAGGCATGACCGTGGTGCGCGATCATGTCGCCGCGGGAAATGTCGATCTCGTCTTCCAGCAGCAGCGTCACGGAGTCGCCCGCGACGGCGAGCGACAGCGACTCGTCGAGCCGTACGATGCCGCGCACCCGCGTGGTGCGGTTGGCGGGCAGTACCACCACTTCGTCGCCGACCCGCACCACGCCCGATTCGATCCGGCCCGCGTAACCGCGGAAATCGGTACCTGCGCCGGGACGGATGACGAGCTGCACGGGAAAGCGCAGGGGTTTCAGTTGCGCTTCGTTCCGCACCTCCACCTCTTCCAGCGCTTCGAGCAGCGTGGGACCGTCGTGCCAGGGCAGGCCGGCGCCGCGCTCCACCACCATGTCGCCCTGCAGCGCGCTCACCGGGAAGAAGCGCAAATCCTGGATGCGCAGCCGTTCGGCGAAGGCGAGGAAATCGCGGCGGATGGCTTCGAACACGTCCTGCGCATAGCCCACCAGATCCATCTTGTTCACGGCGACGAAAATGTGCTTCACGCCGAGCAGATGGCTGATGTAGGTGTGGCGCCGCGTCTGCGGCAGCACGCCCTTGCGCGCGTCGATCAGGATGACGGCGGCGTCGGCCGTCGATGCGCCCGTCACCATGTTGCGGGTGTACTGCTCGTGGCCGGGCGTGTCGGCAATGATGAACTTGCGCTTCGCCGTGGCGAAGTAGCGGTAGGCGACATCGATGGTGATGCCCTGCTCGCGCTCGGCCTCCAGGCCGTCGGTGAGCAGCGAAAGATCCAGGTAGTTCACGCCCTTCTTGGCGGAGGCGCGCGACACTTGCGCGAGCTGGTCTTCCAGCACCTGACGGGAGTCGTGCAGCAGCCGGCCGATGAGCGTGCTCTTGCCGTCGTCCACGCTGCCCGCGGTGATGAAGCGCAGCACCCCGCGGTCTTCGGTGCCGAGGCGGCGTTCGAGTTCTCCCAGTACGGACATCAGAAATACCCTTCCTTCTTGCGGCGTTCCATCGAGGCTTCGGACGTCTGATCGTCCATGCGCGTGGCGCCGCGTTCCGTGATGGTGGTGGTGGCGGTTTCGGCGATGATCTCGGCCGGCGTGCGCGCGGTGGATTCGACCGGGCAGGTGCAGGAGATGTCGCCCACGGTGCGGAAGCGCACGCTCAGTTCCTCGACCACTTCTCCTTCCCGTGCGGGCGTGAGGTGCGTCACCGGCACCAGCAGGCCGTTGCGGCGCACGACCTTGCGTTTGTGCGCGTAGTAGATCGATGGCACTTCCAGTCCCTCGCGGGCGATGTACTGCCACACGTCGAGCTCGGTCCAGTTGCTGATCGGGAACACGCGCATGTGCTCGCCCTTGTGCACGCGGGTGTTGTAGAGGCTCCACAGCTCCGGGCGCTGGTTCTTGGGATCCCATTGGCCGAACTCGTCACGGAAGGAGAAGATGCGCTCCTTGGCGCGCGCCTTCTCCTCGTCGCGGCGCGCGCCGCCGATGCAGGCGTCGAAGCCGAATTCCTCGATCGCTTCGAGCAGCGTCACGGCCTGCGCGGCGTTGCGGCTTTCCGTTTCCGAACGCAGCCTGACCGTGCCGCGCCTGATCGAGTCCTCCACCGAACGCACGATCAGGCGCTCGCCCAGCTCGCGCGCGCGGCGGTCGCGGAACTCGATCACCTCGGGGTAGTTGTGACCGGTGTCGATGTGCAGCATGGGGAAGGGGAAGCGCCCCGGGCGGAACGCCTTCTCCGCGAGCCGCAGCAGCACAATCGAATCCTTGCCGCCGGAGAAGAACACGACGGGATTGGCGCATTCGCCGGCGACCTCGCGCAGGATGTGGATCGCCTCGGATTCCAGCCAGTCGAGGTGGCTGCGCGCAGGCAGTTCGCGCGCGCCCGCTTCAGGTTGCAACACTGCACTCATCGCACATTCCCTTTGCTGCGGACCAGACGGCCGTCCGGTCCGATGTGTAAACCGCATTCCTTGGTTTCCGGCTGTTCCCACCACCAGCGGCCGGCACGCACGTCCTCACCGGCCACGGTCGGCCGCGTACAGGGCGCGCAGCCGATGGAGCGGTAGCCCTGGTCGTAGAGTCGGTTGTAGGGCACGTCGTAGGTGCGGATGTAGGCCCACACCTCGTCCTCGCTCCAGCTCGCGAGAGGATTGAACTTCTCCAGACCGTAGGTTTCGTCGTAGCTCCGTTCCTCGAGCGCCTCGCGCGTGACCGACTGCGCGCGGCGCAGGCCGGTGATCCAGGCGCGCTTGCCCGCCAGCGCGCGCTTGAGCGGTTCGATCTTGCGGATGGCGCAGCACTGCTTGCGCAGTTCCACGCTTTCGTAGAAGGCGTCGCGGCCGTGCTGCGTCACGTACTGCATCACCGCCTGGGGATCGGGACGGTAGACCTCGATGCGGGCCTGATAACGCCGCTCGATCGCCTCGATCACGTCGAGCGTGTCCCGATGCATGCGCCCGGTATCGAGGGTGAAGATGCCGATCGGCAGCCGGTTGCGCAGGATCGCGTCGGTCAGCACCATGTCCTCGATCGACAGGCTGCTCGCCAGCGCGGCCGGCGAAGCTACTCGTACGATGCGGCGCAACAGGGCTTCCAGGGCCTCGACTTTGTCGCCGATATCCGGGCCGGGTGCGACGCGCGGAGCGACGGTACTCATTCAGACCCCCAAAAGACGACGACGGAACAGCGGCAGCGGCCGCTCCACCGAAGCCTGATAGGCCTCGCTGAAATCGTCGAAGGCGCGCAGGCATTCCTCGACGTCCTGGTCCGCGCGCAGGGCGAAGGCGTCGAAACCTACGCGGCTCAGGTAGAACAGCTCGTCGCGCAGGACGTCACCCACCGCGCGCACCTCACCCTTGTAGCCGTAGCGTTCGCGCAGCAGGCGCGCGGTGGAATAGCCGCGTCCGTCCTGGAAGTTGGGGAAGTTGACGGCGACGAGCGGCAGCACCCCGAGGTCCTGCGCAAGCTCCGCGGGGTCTTCGTGCGGCTCCAGCACCACGCCGACGTTGCCGCGGGCGAGGAGCCGCTCGCGCTGCGCCTTCCAGGTCGCGAGGGGAACGATCACCTGGCCTTCGGCCGGAACCTCGGCCTGTCCTTCTGCCGGCTCAAGCAGTTGCCAGTTGTCGGGCACCAGCCGGCGTGCCTTGATCACTTTTTCCATAGACGTATTCCTTGAACGGCTCGAGCCCGATGCGGCGGACCGTGTCGATGAAGCGTTCTTCCTCGTGCTCGCGGTGCGCGAGGTAGCAATGGATCAGTTTCTCGATCACGTCGGGCACTTCCTCCTTGGCGAAGGAACGGCCGATGATCTTGCCGATCGCCGCGTCGTTGCCCTGCGAGCCGCCGATCGAGACCTGGTACCACTCCTCGCCCTGCTTATCGACGCCCAGGATGCCGATGTGGCCGACGTGGTGATGGCCGCAGGAGTTCATGCAGCCGGAGATGTTCAGATCCAGCTCGCCGATGTCGTACAGGTAGTCGAGGTCGTCGAAGCGTTCCTGGATCGCCTGCGCGATCGGGATCGATTTCGCGTTCGCGAGCGAGCAGAAATCGCCGCCGGGGCAGCAGATGATGTTGGTGAGCAGGCCGATGTTGGGCGTGGCGAGCCCGAGCTCTCTTGCGCGCTGCCACACCGCGTAGAGGTCCGACTGCTTTACGTCGGCGAGCACGAGGTTCTGTTCGTGCGTGACGCGCAGCTCGCCGTAGCTGTATTGATCGGCCATGTCGGCGATGGCGTCCATCTGCTCGGCGGTGCAGTCGCCTGGCGGTACGCCGGTGCGCTTGAGCGAGAGCGTCACCGCGGCGTAGCCCGGCACCTTGTGGCCGAAGACGTTGCGCTTGTACCAGGCGGCGAAGGCTTTGTCGCGTTCGAGCAGCGCGTCCAGACCGGGATCGCGCTCGGGCAGTTTCTCGTACTGCGGACGGGTGAAGCGCGCCTCGATGCGTTCGATCTCTTCCGGAATGAGCGTGGCCGGGCCGTCCTTCAGGTGCGCCCATTCTTCCTCGACTTCGCGCGCGAAGTTCTCGGGGCCGCGGTCGCGTACCAGGATCTTGATGCGCGCCTTGGCCTTGTTGTCGCGGCGGCCGTAGCGGTTGTACACGCGCAGGATGGCGTCGAGGTAGGTGAGCAGGTGCTGCCAGGGCAGGAATTCCCGGATCACGCTGCCGATGATCGGCGTGCGGCCGAGGCCGCCGCCGACGATCACGCGAAAGCCCACCGTGCCGTCCTCGGCGCGCACGGCGTGCAGGCCGATGTCGTGCACCATCACCGCGGCGCGGTCGGTCTTCGCGCCGTTCACCGCGATCTTGAATTTGCGCGGCAGGCGCGCGAATTCAGGATTGAAGGTCGACCACTGGCGGATGAGCTCGCACCACACGAAGGAGTCGACGATCTCGTCCGGCGCCACGCCGGCGAACTGGTCGGTGGTGACGTTGCGCACGCAGTTGCCACTGGTCTGGATGGCGTGCATCTGCACCGTGGCCAGTTCGGCGAGGATGTCCGGCACGTCCTCCAGCTCCGGCCAGTTGAACTGGATGTTCTGGCGCGTGCTGAAGTGGCCGTAGCCCTTGTCGTACCTGCGCGCGATATGGGCCAGCTTGCGCAACTGCCGGGTGTTCAGCAGGCCGTAGGGAATGGCTACGCGCAGCATGTAGGCGTGGCGCTGCTTGTAAAGGCCGTTCTGCAGCCGCAGCGGCAGGAACTCCTCCAGGGAGAGCTTCCCTTCGAGATAGCGTCGGACCTGGCCGCGGAACTGTGCGACGCGTTCCTCGACCAGGCGCTGATCGATTTCGTCGTAGATGTACATGTGCTAACCGCCGGATGCGTTCACCGGGCTGAACCCGGTTCCGGAAAACTGGAGTTGCGATCCTAGAGAAAGGCGGTTATAAAGAGAACGAATAAATAAGAATGTCTATAGAAGAAACCGGAATAAAGATATAAGGCGCCATGAACTTCCAACAGTTGCGTTATGTACGCGAGACGGTCCGGCGGGGAATGAGCCTCACCGAAGCCGCGAACGCGCTCTACACCTCACAGCCGGGGGTCTCGAAGCAGATCAAGGAACTGGAGGAAGAGCTCGGCGTACAGATCTTCGAACGCCGCGGCAAGCGCTTCGTCGGGCTGACCGAGCCGGGGAAGGCGGTGCTCGAAATCATCGAGCGTGTGCTGAACGAGGCGGAGAACCTCAAACGCGTGGGCAGCGACTACGCCGACCGCGATTCGGGCAGCCTCGTCATCGCCACCACGCACACCCAGGCGCGCTACGCCTTGCCGCGCGTGGTGAGCGAATTCCGCAAGCGCTATCCGCGCGTGCATCTGTCGCTGCTGCAGGGCAGTCCCAAGCAGATCGCGCAGATGGTGTCGCGCAACGACGCGCACATCGGCATCGCCAGCGAGTCGCTCTCGCTCTATCCGGAGCTGCTCGCGATGCCCGGCTATCAATGGCATCACGTCGTCGTCGTGCGCGAAGGGCATCCGCTGCTGAAGGCCGGGCGGCTGACGCTGGAGGCGCTCGCCGAATATCCCATCATCACCTACAGCCCCGAATTCACCGGCCGCTCGCAGATCGACGAGGCGTTCACCTCGCGCGGGCTCACGTTCGACATCGTGCTCACGGCCATCGATTCCGACGTCATCAAGACCTACGTCGAGCTGGACCTGGGCGTCGGCATCATCGCCGCGATGGCTTTCGATCCCGAGCGCGACCGCGGACTCAGGGCGATCGACGCTGGCCATCTGTTCCGTCACAGCACCACGCGCATCGCCATCCGCCGCGGGGCCTATCTGCGGTCCTACACCTACGATTTCATCGAACTGTTCGCGCCGCACCTGACGCGCGAGGTGATCGAGCAGGCGCTGGAAGGCGGGGGCGAGTCCTACGAGCTGTGAGGCCGGCACAGCATGTGCACCTGAGAAACGATCGCCGCACACGGAAGTGTGCGGGACATCCGACGGAGGTTCACATGCTGGAAGGAATCAAGGTGGCGATGCTGGTCGCGGAAGGCTTCGAGCAATCCGAGCTCGTGGAACCCAAGCGTGCGCTCGAGGCGGCCGGCGCGCAGACGTTCATCGTGTCGCCGAGCGGGAACGAAGTGCAGAGCTGGCAGCACTTCGACAAGGCGGAGAAGTTCCGCGTCGACGTACCGCTCGAAGAAGCGCAGGCGACGCAATTCGATGCGCTCGTGCTGCCCGGCGGGGTGGCCAATCCCGATCAGTTGCGCATGCGGCCCGAGGCGGTGCGGTTCGTGAAGGCGTTCTTCGACGCTGGCAAACCGGTGGGCGTGATCTGCCACGGGCCGTGGACGCTCATCGAGGCGGGCGTGCTCGAAGGCCGCACCGTCACCTCCTGGCCGTCGTTGAAAACCGATTTGATCAATGCCGGCGCGAAGTGGGTGGATGAGGAGGTTGTCGTCGACAAAGAGCTGGTTTCGAGCCGCAAGCCGGCCGATTTGCCCGCGTTCAACGCCAAATTGATCGACGTGTTCGGCGCAAGCGGGCGTGGCCGCCGCGGCGAGGCGCGGCCCACGGGACCTATCGTGGACGCGCCGACCGGCTGAAGAAAAGAAAAGCCGCCTCGCGGGCGGCTTTTCTGGCGGACCGGAACGGGAATCAGGCCACGCGCTGTACCGGGATCTGGCTGTCCTGATACTTGATGCGGTTGCGGCCGTCCACGTAGACGAGCCTGGGCTTGTAATTCGCCAGTTCGGCCTCGTCGTACACCGCGTAGCTGGCGATGATGAGCAGGTCGCCCACGGCCGCCTTGCGGGCGGCGGCGCCGTTCACCGAGATGATGCCCGAGCCGCGCTGGGCGCGAATGGCGTAGGTGGTGAAGCGCTCGCCGTTGGTGACGTTGTAGATGTCGATTTGCTGATATTCGCGGATATCCGCGGCGTCGAGCAAATCCTCGTCGATCGCACAGGACCCCTCGTAATGCAGTTCGGAGTGGGTCGTGGTGGCCCGGTGGATCTTGGATTTCAGCATCGTACGCTGCATGCTCTGCTCTCCATTAAAGCTTGCTGCCCGGCTCTCTCGGTGAAAGCCGCGCTCTTCCCCGGAGGATTTGATTGCGGGCGCCGGAGATTCCCGTGTCAGGGAACGGCCACCTCTAGGTTGTCGATCAGCCGGGTGGTGCCCAGCTTCGCCGCGGCCAGAACGACCAACTCCCGATCTGCGGCGGCGGGCGATTGTAAATCGGCTTGCTTGCGCACCGCAACATAATCGGGTAACCAGCCTTCGGCGCGCAGACGCTCCATGGCGGCCTGTTCCAATGCTGCGTAGTCCCGGTTTCCGGTTGTTATTGCCGCAGCGACGTCCTGCAACACCTGGTACAGAAGTATTGCCCGAGCGCGCTCTTCGGTGGATAGATATCCGTTACGGCTCGATAAAGCCAATCCATCGGCCGCACGCGCCGTTTCTCCGGCCACGATGCGGATCGGCAGGTTGAGCTGGCGCACCATGTTGCGCACGATCAGCAACTGCTGATAGTCCTTCTTGCCGAACACCGCCACCTCGGGCTGGACGATGTTGAACAGCTTCAGCACCACTGTGGCCACGCCGCGGAAGAAGCCCGGCCGGAACTGGCCCTCCAGGATGTCCGCGCAGGCCGGTGGCGGTACGACGAGGTATTCCTGCGGCTCCGGATACATCTCGCGCTCGGAGGGGGCGAAGACGAAATCCACGCCTTCCTGCCGCAGCTTCTCGCAATCGGCTTCCAGCGTGCGCGGATAGCGGTCGAAATCCTCGTGGGGCGCGAACTGCAGCCGGTTGACGAAGATCGTCGCAACCGTGCATTCCGCCTCCTGCCTGGCCAGGCGTACGAGTTGGAGATGGCCTTCGTGCAGATTGCCCATGGTGGGCACGCAGGCCACCTGGCGGCCCTTCAGGGCGGCGCGCAGTTCGGCAACGGTGTGAATGACTTCCATCGGGCGTCTCGGGGAGCGCGGCCGCTCCGTGATCAGAAAGCGTGTTCCGGGGCGGGGAAGCTGCCGTCCTTCACGGCGGCCACGTAGCGCTTGATCGCTTCGGCGATGCTCGGCGCGCCATCCATGAAGTTGCGCACGAAGCGCGCCTTGCGGCCTGGATAGATGTCGAGCATGTCGTAGAGCACCAGCACCTGGCCGTCGCATTCCGCGCCTGCGCCGATGCCGATGGTCGGGATGGTGAGCGCGCGCGTCACCTCGGCGGCGAGCTGCGCGGGGATGGCTTCCAGCACCACCATGCAGGCACCCGCCTCCTCCACGGCGCGCGCATCGTCGAGCACCTGTTTGGCCGTATCGCCGCGGCCCTGCACCCGGTAGCCGCCGAGCGCATGCACCGACTGCGGCGTGAGGCCGACGTGGCCGCACACCGGGATGCCGCGGTCGACCAGGAAGCGGATGGTCGGCAGCATGGTGCGCCCGCCTTCCAGCTTCACCACCTGCGCGCCGGCCGCCATAAGCTGCACGGCGTTGCGCAGCGCCTGCTCGGGCGATTCCTGATAGGTGCCGAACGGCATGTCGGCGATGATCATGCCGCGCTGCGAGCCGCGCGCCACCATGGCGACGTGGTAGGCCATCTGTTCCTGGGTGACGGGCAGCGTGCTGTCGTGGCCCTGGACCACCATGCCGAGCGAATCGCCGACGAGCAGCATCTCGACGCCGGCGGCGTCGCACAGCGCGGCGAAGCTGGCGTCGTAGCAGGTCAGCATCACCAGTTTTTCGCCGCGGTCCTGGATTTTCCTGAGGTCGGCAAGGGTCAGGCGCATCTGCACAATCCTATTCGCTCACGTTGAAGAATTCGCGCCCGCCGCGCATGGCTGAGATGCGCTCCAGCAGCAATTCGAGGTCACCCTCGCGCTCGACGAAATTGAGCGGCTCGGAGTTGACGACGAGCACCGGCGCTTCGTCGTAATGATAGAAGAAACGGTTGTAGGAATCGGCGAGCGCAGCGAGGTATTCCTCGCTCATGTTGGCCTCGTAGTCCCGGCCGCGCTTTCTGACCCGCTGGATGAGCGTCTCGGGCTGGGCCTGCAGGTAGATCACCAGATCGGGGCGCGGCGTCTGCGGCTTCAGCGCCTCGTAGATCTGCCGGTAGAGATGCAGTTCGTCGGCCGAGAGCGTGAGCCGTGCGAACAGCGGGTCCTTGTCGATCAGGAAGTCGGCCACGGTGAGGCGGCCGAACAGATCCATCTGTTTCAGCTCGCGCAGTTGCTGGATACGCTGGAACAGGAAGAAGAGCTGGTTCTGCAGCGCGTAGCGCTCCGGCTCCTGGTAGAACTTGGGCAGGAAGGGATTGAGTTCCGGCCGCTCGAGCAGGGTTTCGCCGTCGAGCCGTTCGGCGAGCCGCTGCGCGAGACTGGTCTTGCCTGCGCCGATCGGCCCTTCGATCACGATATGGCGGAAGCGGGACAGGGGCATGGGCGGGAGGCGAAGCGGAAACTAGCTGCGGAAGATGAAGTAGACCGCGCCCATGATACACAACGACGCCCAGAGGTAGTCCAGCTTGAGCGGCTCTTTCATGTAGAACAGGGCGAACGGCACGAATACGGTGAGCGTGATCGTTTCCTGCAGGATCTTGAGCTGCGGCAGCGTGAGCACGGTGTAGCCGATGCGGTTGGCCGGCACCTGCAGCAGGTATTCGAACAGTGCCACGCCCCAGCTCACCAGCGCGGCTACGATCCACGGCTTCGCCGACAGCTCCTTCAGATGCGCGTACCACGCGAAGGTCATGAACACGTTCGATGCGCACAACAGACCGACTGTTTTCCAGAGCACCGGATTGCTGAGCATGGTCGGAAACGGAAGAGGGATCAGAGTCTGGCGATCGCCTGACCGGTGCAGCGCGCCAGCCATTCGCTTGCCGGACCGCGGCCGGGGATCACGCAGTCGCCCGCGATCTCGGTGAGCGGCGCGAGCACGAAGGCGCGTTCGTGCATGCGCGGGTGGGGCAGCGTCAGCACCGGATCGGCCGAGACGCGGTCATCGTAGAGCAGCACGTCCAGATCGAGCGTACGCGGCGCGTCCTTGAACGGCCGTTCGCGCCCGAAACGCTGCTCCACTTCATGCAGCGCAGCGAGCAGCGCGTAGGGATCGAGCTCCGTGTCCACGGCCGCCACGGCGTTGATGAAATCGGGCTGGTCGAGATAGCCTACCGGCGCGGTGCGGTAGAGCGAGGAGGCGGCTGCCAGCCGGGTATGCGGCAGGCGGTCAAGTGCGTCGATCGCCTCACGCACCTGCCGTACGGCGTCGCCGAGGTTGGCGCCGATGCCGATGTAGGCGCGAGCCACCTATTCCCCCGCCGTGACGGATGGGGCCTCGGCGGCCGCCTTGCGCTTGCGCCGGCGCCGGCGGCGTTTCTTCTCGCTCGCGGGCGGCGGCAGCAGCAGATCCGGCCGTTCGGCGGGATCGGCCTCCATGAAGCGGCGCCACCAGTCCACCAGTTCCTTGGGCGCCTCGCCGCTTTCGGCGCGCAGCGCCAGGAAGTCGTAGCCTGCGCGCAGGCGCGGATGCTCCAGCAGCGTGAAGGGCCGCCGGCCGGAGCGCTGTTCGAAGCGCGGCTGCAGCGACCAGATCTCCTTCATGGTGCTGGTGAGGCGGCGCGGAATGGCGAGCGTGTCGGTCTGCTTGTCGAGCACCTCGTCCATGGCCTCGACGAGCGCCGGGATGGGCCGCATGCCGGCTTCGGTGCGCGCCTTCCAGGCCGCCAGCACTTCGTGCCAGAGCAAGGCCGCGAGCAGGAAGGCCGGCGAGACCGGCCGGCCTTCGCGGATGCGCTTGTCGGTCTGCGCGAGCGCCAGATTGACGAACTTCTCGCCCAGCGGCTGTTCGAGGATGACATCGAGCAGCGGCAGCAGGCCGTGGTGCAGGCCCTCGGCGCGCAGGCGCTGCAGACAGGCGCTGGCATGTCCCGAAAGCAGCAGCTTGAGCATCTCGTCGAACACGCGCGCGGCCGGCACGTTGTTGATGAGTGGGGCGAGCTGCTTGATCGGGGCGCGTGTCTTGGGGTCGATCTTGAAATCGAGCTTGGCCGCCAGGCGCACGGCGCGCAGCATGCGTACCGGATCTTCGCGGTAGCGCGCGGCCGGATCGCCGATCATGCGCAGGGTGCGCGACTTCAGGTCGCGCACGCCGTTGTGATAGTCGAGCACCTCTTCGGTGGTCGGATCGTAGTAGAGCGCGTTGATGGTGAAGTCGCGCCGCGCGGCATCCTGCTCGCGGGTGCCGTAGACGTTGTCGCGCAGGATGCGGCCGTATTCGTCGGTCTCGCTGTCGGTGTTGAAGGCGCGGAAGGTCGAGACCTCGACCACCTCGTCGCCGAAGAGCGCATGCACCAGCTTGAAGCGCCGGCCGATGATGCGCGAGCGGCGGATCAGGCGGTGCACTTCCTCCGGCGTCGCGTCGGTGGCGACGTCGAAGTCCTTGGGGCGCACGCCCAGCATGAGGTCGCGCACCGCGCCGCCCACCACGTAGGCCTTGTAGCCGTGGGACTGCAGGATTTCGCAGACTTTGCGCGCGCCGTGGCTGACCGACTCGCGGCCGATGCCGTGTTCGGTACGACTGATGATCCTGGGCTCGGCTTCGGTGCCGAGGCCAAGCACGCGACGGATAAGTTTCTTGATCAAACGGACGGAAAGAGCAGGGTACGGTCCTGGATTTCGATGGCCTGAAGGCGGCAGCCGTAGAGGGCTTCCAGATGCGTCCTGGTCAGGACATCGGCGGCCGCGCCATGGCGAAAGTGCGCGGAATCATACAGCAAAAGCGCCCGGTCGCAGTAGCGGGCGGCCCAGGACGGTTCGTGCAGGCTCGTGACGACGATGCGCCCGGCCCGCGCCAGGGCGGCGCAATGCGCCATGAACTGCGCCTGATGGGCGAGGTCCAGATGGGTGAGGGGTTCGTCGAGCAGCAGCACCGGCGCGTCCTGCGCGAGCAGCTGGGCGATGCGTGCCCGCTGGCGTTCGCCGCCGGACAGCGTGCGGTAGGGTTGTCCGGCGCGTTCGAGGAGATCCATAGTGCGCAAGGCCTCCTCCACCGCCTCGGCGTGTTCGTCCTTGCCGAACCAGCCGCCGGCATGAGGCAGCCGGCCCAGCGCCACGTAGGCGCGCACCGTGCCCCAGTAGCTTTCGTGCTCCTCCTGCAGCAGCACGCCGATGCGCTGCGCGGCCTCGCGGCGCCGCAAGCCATGCACCGGCTGTCCGTCGAGCAGCACCTGGCCGGCGTCGCAGGGGCGCAGCCCGGCCAGCGCATGCAGGAGCGTGGACTTGCCCGCGCCGTTGCGGCCGAGCACGGCGCAGCAGGCGCCGGCTTCGAGCTCCAGGGAAAGGCCCTGCACGAGAGTGCGGCCGGGTACGCGCAGGACGAGATCGCGGACCGTGAGCTTCATCTGGTCCTCGCCAGCAGCCACAGCAGAACGGGTACGCCCACCAGCGCCGTCACCGCGCCGACCGGGAATTCCAGCGGCGCGGCCGCACTGCGGGCGAAGGTATCGGCCACGGTAAGCAGCGCGCCGCCCGCCAGCACGCTCAGGGGCAGCAGCGCGCGGTGCGCGTCCACGCCGGCGAGCCGCAGCAGATGCGGCACGACCAGCCCGACGAAGCCGATCGCCCCCGCCGTCAGTACCGCCGCGACGGTGGCGACGGTGGCGGCAAGGAAGGCCAGGGATTGGGTGCGGCCTACCGGCACGCCGAGCGAAGCGGCTTTGAGCGTACCGAGGCCGAGCGCGTCGAGCCGTCGCGCGAGCGGCAGCGCGAGCGCGAGCGCGGCAAAAAGGGCCAGCCATGCCGGCCAGACGCGCGTCGCGCCGGAGAGGTCGCCCATCAGCCAGAACAGCATGCCGTGCACGCGGCCGGCGGGAGCGATCGAAAGGATGAGCGCGACGATGGCGGCGAAGCCAGCCGCGAGCGCCACGCCGGTCAGCATGACGCGATGGACCTGCCAGCCCGTGAGCCGCAGGGAAAAGAGAAGCAGCGCGCCCGCCGCCGCGGCGGCGCCCGCGAACGCCCAGCCGCTCACCGCCCAGCCCGACAGCCCGAGCAGCATGGCGCCGAGCGCGCCGACCGAGGCGCCGCCCGAGACGCCGAGGATGTAGGGATCGGCGAGCGGGTTGCGCAGCAGCACCTGCAGCAGCGCGCCCGCCAGTGCGAGCAGTCCGCCGCAGGCGAAGGCCGCTGCCGCGCGCGGGGCGCGCAGGCCCCAGACGATCTCGACCACCGCCGCATCCGCTTCGCCGCGGAGCAGCCGCAGCCATTCGGCCGGCGCGATGGGGACGGAGCCGAAGCAAAGGGCCGCGCCCAGCGCGAGCGGCACCGAGAGCACCACGACCAGCGGGACGCTCGAGCGCATGGGGCGGAGGCTCTCTTTCAGGATGCGCCGTGCAGCGAGATCACCGGCCAGCCGCGCTCCTCGGCGACGCGCCGCAGCGTGTCGTCGGGATCGACCGCGACGGGATTGCTGACGCGCTCCAGCAGCGGCAGGTCGTTGAGCGAATCGCTGTAGAACCAGCTCCTGGGGAAATCGCCGATGGCGCGGCCGCGTTCGGCGAGCCAGGCCTCCAGCCGCTCGATCTTGCCTTCGCGGAAGCTCGGCGTGCCGGACACGCCGCCCGTGAACGCGCCGTCGCGCACTTCCGGCTCGGTGGCGATCAGGTGCTCGATGCCGAACTCGCGCGCGATGGGACCGGTGACGAAAGAATTCGTCGCCGTGACGATGACGCACAGATTGCCCGCGGCGAGATGGTCGTTCACCAGCTTGCGTGCGGCGGGCGTGATCATCGGCCGGATCTTCTCCGCCATGAACTCGCGATGCCAGGCGTCGAGTTGCGCGCGCGGGTACTGCGACAGCGGCTTCAACTGGAACATCAGGAACTCGTGGATGTTCAACGTGCCGGCCTTGTAGGCCTCGTAGAAGGCGTCGTTCGCGCGTTCGTAGATGTCGCGGTCGAGCACGCCGCGTTCGATGAGGAATTGCGCCCAGGCGTAATCGCTGTCGCCGCTGAGCAGGGTGTTGTCCAGATCGAAAAGCACCAGTTCCATCGCGTTTCTCAAGTTTCGGTTGGCGGCGCCGTGCGCCGCATGGATCAGCGTGCGCCGCCGTTCAATGCCTGCAGCGCTTCGCGGATGAGAGGCAAGGTGACCGGCCGCTTGGCGGTGAGCGAGTAGCGGTCGATCGCCTCCAATACCGCAATGAGCGTGGGCATGTCGCGGCGCAGATGGGTGAGCAGGTAGGCGATCACCTCGTCGGGAAGCCGCATGCCCAGTTCCCCGGCCCGTTGTCTGAGCGCGGTGGCTTTCTCTTCGTCGCTCAGAGGATGCAGCTGGAAGGCAAGCCCCGAGGCGAGCCGCGTGCGCAAATCCTCGCGTACTCGCAGCTCGCGCGGCCTGCTGTCGCCCGCCGCGAGTATGGCGCCGCCTGCCGCGCGGGCCTCGTTGAAGGCGTCGAAGAGCGCGCCTTGCGCCGCCTCGTCGAGCCGGTGCGCGTCGTCCACGGCGAGGAAGTGCGCGGGCGGACGGCCCCGGCGGCGCCACGCTTCGGCCACGGCATGGACGAGGTGCGATTTGCCCGCGCCCGTTTCGCCGTACAGATAGACCACGGCGCCGGCTTCCGGCGCATCCGCCAGAGCGCGCAGCGCGGCGAGCGCGGCGCCGTTGCGTCCTGCGACGTAATTGTCCAGCGTCGGTTCGGGGCGCGGCGCGAGTTCCAGGAGCAACTGCTTCATGAAGCGGGCGGCTGGCCGTCGTTGTAGAAGGTGCTGGCGACGTACTTGCGCTGCAGGGTGCGCAGCGCGACCAGCAGCACCGCGCTGGCCGGCAATGCGATCAGCAGCCCGGTGAAGCCGAACAACTGCCCGAAGGCGAGCAGCGCGAAGATCACCACCACCGGATGCAGGCCGATGGCCTCGCCGACGAACTTGGGCGTGATGAAATTGCCTTCCACCGCCTGACCGAGGAAGAACACCGCCCACACCCAGCCGATATGCCAGAGATTGTCGAACTGCATCAGCCCGGAGAGCGTGGCGAGCACGAAGCCCACCGTGGCGCCGACGTAGGGAATGAAGGTCAGCAGCCCGGTCACCACGCCGATGGGCAGGAAGTAGTCGAGTCCCGCGAGCCACAGCCCGAGCGTGTAATAGACGCTCATGATGAGCAGCACCACGACCTGGCCGTGCAGGTACTGGCCGAGCGCATGATCGGCCTCGCGCACGAAACGCACCACATCGTCGTACCAGGGCCGGGGAATGAGCGCGTCGAAACGGCCGATGAACAGCCGCCAGTCGCGCAGCAGGAAGAACATCACCACCGGCACCAGCACCAGATTCGCGAACAGACCGAGCAGCCCCATGCCGCCCAGCCTGAGCGCCGACAGCAGCTTCGCGCCCAGATCCTCCTGCGACTGCACGGCATCGGTGATCGCGGTGCGCAGCGTGGCGGCGTCGAGCTGGATGTTGACGTCGAAGCGCTCGTTGATCCACGGCACGACGGTGGCGTTGAGATGTTCGAGCCAGCCGGGCAGGGCGCGCATGAGCGTGCCGATCTCGCGGATGAACAGCGGCATCACGATCAGGATCAGCACCACGAACAGCGCCGCCACCAGCAGCATGACCAGGATCACGGCCAGCGTGCGCGGCATGGCACGGTCGAGCCTGTCCACCAGCGGCAGGCAGACGTAGGCGAGGATGGCTGCCAGCGCGAAGGGCGTCAGTACCGGGCTGAGATAATAGAGCAGCAGCAGGAACAGCGCGCCCAGCGCCAGCCACCACCATTTCTGCTGATCGGCTCGCGGGCCGTTGGAAGTCGCGTGCAAGCTAAGACCTTCTTGTTCTGGCAGCGGCGCCGGAACGCGTCCGGCGCCCGTTCGACCATGGTTCCCGGTAGAATTCGGCCCATTAATGTAGCGGCAAGCCGTGCTGCCGTACAGCGCGCGCGGTCCTCTTCTTACGGGTAATGCCTTGACGACGAACCATACTTCCCTGTCTTACCGCGACGCCGGAGTCGACATCGACGCGGGCGACGCGCTGGTGGAAGCCATCAAACCCTACGCCAAGCGCACCATGCGCCCGGAAGTGCTGGGTGGCCTGGGCGGCTTCGGCGCATTGTTCCAGCTTTCCAAGAACTACCGCGAGCCGGTGCTGGTCTCCAGCACCGACGGCGTGGGGACCAAGCTCAAGCTTGCCTTCGCGCTCAACCGCCACGACACCGTCGGCGTCGATCTGGTGGCGATGAGCGTCAACGACGTGCTGGTGCAGGGCGCCGAACCGCTGTTCTTCCTCGATTACTTCGCCTGCGGCAAGCTCGATGTCAAAACGGCCGCGGAAGTGGTGAAGGGCGTGGCGCGCGGCTGCGAGCTGGCGGGCTGCGCGCTGATCGGCGGCGAGACCGCGGAGATGCCGGGCATGTACCCCGAAGGCGAATACGA